>Ga0310834_100055_pt1 | contig 260284 bp, 229 predicted proteins | sample SM_ome_2_FD_201314 | JGI IMG/M metagenome (GOLD analysis project Ga0310834, IMG submission 201314) | Sorghum-adapted microbial communities enriched on stacked mutant (SM) sorghum from Joint BioEnergy Institute, Emeryville, California... ... | reverse complement strand
GCTGGTGGCTGAGCTCGCGCCCCAGCACGAGGCGCTGCTGGTTGCCGCCGGAGAGGGTGCTGACCTGGTCCGATGCCCGGCCATGCCGGACCGCGTACGTGTCGAGCACGTCACGCACGAACCTCTGGACCCGGGTCGGGCTCAGCCAGCCCCACCGGGACAGCGCGCCGCGGTGGAATCCGGCGATCGTGTTGTCGGTCAGCGAGCTCTGCAGGGCGAGCCCTTCGGCCTTGCGGTCGGCGGAGACATAGGCGATCCCGGCGGCGCGCCGCCGGTCCACCGGAAGGCGGGTGACGTCGTGGCCGTCGACGAGGATGCGGCCACGCCGCGCCCGTCGCATCCCGACAACGCACTCGACCAACTCGTCCTGTCCGTTGCCGGCCACACCCGCGACCCCGACGATTTCACCGCTGCTGACCGACAGCGACACGCCGTCGAGGCGGGGAAGGCCGCGCTCGTCGGTCGTGGCCAGGTCGGTTATCGACAGCACGGTGCGGCCGACGTTCGCCGCCGGGACGAAGGAGGTCGCCTCGACGTGCTCGCCGATGACGAGCTCCGCCAGTTGCTGTTGGTCGGTGGCGGACGCGTCGACGGTCGCGACGACCCGGCCGCCGCGCAGCACGGTGATGGCGTCGGCGACGGCGAGCACCTCGTTGAGCTTGTGGCTGATGAAGACGATCGTGCGACCGGCGTCCCGCAGGGTGGCCAGGAGCCGGAGCAGCTCCTGCACCTGCGCCGGGGCGAGCACCGCCGTCGGCTCGTCGAGGATGAGCACGTCCGCGCCGCGCAGCAGCAGGCGGAGGATCTCCACCTGCTGCTGCGCGCTGATCGGTGCGGACCCGGCAGGGACGTCCCACGGCAGGTCGACCCCGGTCTGCTCGGCCATGCGTCGCGCGTTGTCCCGGGCGGCCTGCCAGTCGATGAACGGGCCCCGGCGCGGCTCGGCACCCAGGACGAGATTCTCCAGCAGAGTCAGCTCCGGCACGAGCGCGAGCTCCTGCTGGACCAGGCCGATGCCGTGGGCCAGCCCGTCGGCCGGGCCGCGCAACCGGACCGGCTGGTCGTCGATGACCACACTGCCCGCGTCCGGCTGGTCCAGGCCGTAGAGGATCCGCATCAGCGTGCTCTTGCCGGCGCCGTTCTCGCCGACGACCGCGTGCAAGGTGCCCTTGCGGATGCCGAAGGTTATCCGGTCGTTCGCAACGACCGGGCCGAACCTGCGGCTCACCTCGCGCGCGCCGAGCCGTATCATCACCTGGCTCCTCTGGTCGGCCTGGTCAGCTCTTGAACCAGGTCGGGTATCCCTGGCTCACCACGTCCCAGACCTTCAGCTCACCGCTACTGATCTTGGACTTCAGCTCGTCGATCCGGCTCATGACGTCCGCGGGCACATCCTTCTTCGTGTAGGTGAAGTCCGACAGCCCAACGCCGCCGTCGGCGAGCCCGAGCTTCATCGTCTGGCCGCCCTTGAACGTGCCCTTGGCGAACGCCTCGACCGCGCGCTCCACCGCGAGGTCGGTGCGCTTGAGCATGCTGGTGAGCACGTAGCCGGGGGCGAGCTTGTCCTGGTCGGTGTCGACGCCGATCGCGTAGTGGTTGGTCGCCTGGGCGGCCTGGATGACGCCGGCGCCGGTACCGCCCGCGACGTGGTAGATGATGTCCGCGCCCTGCTGGTACATCGACTCGGCGAGTCGCTTACCAGCCGTCGGGTCGCCGAAGGTGTTGCTGTAGGAGACGAGCACCTGGACGCTGGGATCGACGTCCTTCGCACCCTGGATGTAGCCGGCGATGAACTTGTCGATACCGACGGACTTGGTGCCCCCGATGACGCCGATCTTCTTGTCCGGGTTGATCTTCGGGTTGCCGGTGACGGTTGTCATCATCGCGGCCAGCGCTCCGGCCAGGTACGAGCCTTCCTGTTCCTGGAACAGGATGGACAGCACGTTCTCGCCGGGCACCTCCACGTTGACCAGTGCCCAGTTGACGTCCGGGTAGTCCGCAGCGACGGTGGGCAGCACTTCGCCGTGGGAGAACTCGAGGTCGACGACGAGTCCGAAGCCGGAGTCCGCGGCGCGGCGCAGCACCTGCTCCCCCTGGGCCGCGACATCCTTCGACTCGATCGGCGAGCCCGACAGGTTGTTCTCCTTCAAGGCCTTCTGGAAGCCGGCGTAGGCGAGGTCGTTGTAGGACTCGTCGCCCAACCCGCCCTGGGCGATGATGAGCGCGGCCTTGCGCTCACCGCCGTCGGCGGCGGGCGAGCCGTCGTCGGAGCAGGAGCTAACGAGGATCGAGACCGCGGCTGAAAGGGCGACGGTCGTAAGCAGACGTGCCTTCATGTGCACTCCTGTCAAGCGGCTCGGCGGAGAATGCCGGCCGAGCAAGATCGATGCGGTAGACGTAGAGGGACCCGAGGTACCGGGCCTGGACTACTTCGACGAGTCGGTTGCGGGCGTCGCGGCTGCGGCGGGTCACCTCGATCAGCGCGGCGCCCGGGCTGGTGTGGAGGGTCGCTGCCTCTTCCTCCGTGGCATTCACGGACCGCAGCGCCTCCTCGGCCGCGTGGAGCTGCACTCCCCCGGCCGACATCAACGCGTACAGGGATGCGTCCGGCGCCTGTAGCGCCTGCTCGGTGAAGCCGATGCTGTCGGCGACCTCCCCGGGGATGGCGACCCGGTGCAGACCAGCGGGCTGGCCGTCGACGAGCCGCAGTCGGGTCACGATGACCAGCGGGAGACCCGGTGGGAACGACGCCGTCACGACGTCGCCGTCGTGCGCCGCGACCCGTTCGTAGGACAACAGCCGCTGGCCCGGTCGCAACCCGAGGCTCTGGATGTGTTCGGTGAACCCCGTCAGCTCCGGCAGTCGCCGCTCCAGCGGGGCGCTGCTGACGAACGTTCCGCGTCCCTGCTCCCGGACGACGAGTCCGGACGACTCGAGTTCCTCGAAGGCCTTGACCACCGTGGCGCGGCTGACCTCGAGGTGAGCCGTCACCTCGTTCTCGCTCGGCAGCTGGTCGCCCGGCCGCAGCTGCCCGCGCTCGATGAACAGCCGGATCTGCGCCGCCAACTGCCCGTAGAGCGGCGGGGCACCGCGCCGCTTGTCCAGCCGCAACAAGTCCAGCATCAGAAACTCCGATCGACCGGTTGACCGGTCAAGTTACCGTCAGCAGCCGGACTTGCACAAGACCCTAAGGCAAAGCCGCAGGACGAGCCGTGATCGGCAATCACTCACCAAGCCGCCCATCACGTTGCGTAACTACACCGCCGCGCGGAGGCGGTACCCAGACTGAGGATGTGCGGCGGCGCCCTTGTCGCGGCACGACAGGTGATCGCGCCGCGACGGTCGCAGGCCGCCTGCGGCGCGGCATCGGAGATGCCGTTGAGCGAGCGCCTCTATCGCTGCGCCTCGAAGTGCTCCTTCATTGCCGGGTAGTAGTCGTCGAAGTCCGGCATCGGCAGCCCGTCGCGGGAGGCGACCAGCGCGTCCAGGTAGTACTCCCAGCCCGGGCCGACCTCGCCGACGCCCTCCGTACCCGTCAGGTGCTGGGTGAACCGCAGCTCGGTCATGGCCGCGTTCTCGGTCAGCACCAGCTCCAGATGCCAGCTACCGTGATCGTCCACCGAGGACAGCGCTAGCTGGCGCGGCGGCTCGCACGCGTCGATGGTCATCTCTACCCAGGGCTCACCCTCCTCGTGCACCATCTGGACCTTGATCGTGCGCCCCGGCGCCGCATCGCCCTCCCAGGGGCCGAACCAGCGGGCGGTACGCGCGGGATCGGTGAGGCTGGCCCACACGTCGGTCACGGGCGCGCGGAAGGTGCGGGTCAGCACGAGGTCGTTGCCGAAGAGTCGGCCGGTGGGTGTCGGGGTCATGCCGTCTCCTTTTGGGATGGGTGTCGCCGGGCGGCCGTGCGGCGCTCGCGGCGGGTGCGGTAGACCTCGGTCTCCAGCGCGTCGAAGCGGTGCTGCCAGCCGGACGGGCGGGTCAGCTTTCCCAGCCGTCCGGCAAGCTCATCCAGCGGCGCGGTGACCAGCAGGTTACGCTTCCACCAACCCGCGATCTTGCAGTTGTGCACCCCGATAAAAGGGATATGTTCCGTATTTCCGGGTACACAACTGCAAGATCGCCACAGCCCGGTCCGCGCGCCGGGGCCGTCACCCGGCGGGTTCCGCCACCGGCTCGATGAAGCCACCGCTGTGTACCGGGCGGACCTCGACCCCACCGCCCTCACGCACGACCGGGTTGGTGCCCGCGATCGCCAACGCCGCGTCGAAATCCGGCGCCTCAATGACATAGAACCCGGCGACGACCTCCTTGGCGTCCAGGAACGGGCCATCGGTGATGGTGCTGCCCCGGATCGACCTGGCCATGTCCCTCGGCGTCAGCGCGTACGCCATGACCATCGAGCCGCTGGCGGTCACTTCGTCCGCGTGCTGGACGCAGTCCGCAATATCCTCCGGCGTCGCGTCAGGGTGGTGGGCAGAGTCGTTGGCGTAGATCAGCACCGCGTACTGGGCCATGACGGACTTCCCCCTACGTCGGATTTAACTCTGTAGATTCAGCGTCCCCGGTAACCGTAAGTGACCGGGTACGCCGAGGCAAGGATGGACTCGCCGCAATCGGCTGCTGTGGCCGCTTGCGACGACAAGGCCGAAGACCAGCATCTATCCGTACGGAATCTGAGTGCGGGTTCGGGCGGATCTGTGGCGTTGGTAGTGGCGAGCGACGCGGACCCGGTTGCCGCAGCGGGTGGATGAGCACCAGCGGCGGCGCGGATGGCCGGCCAGGAACAGCATCACGCAATCGGCGGCCTCGCATTGGCGGATTCTGGTGACCGCCGGATCGGCGAGCAGGTCGGCGGCGGCCTCGGCAAGCCAGGCCGCGAGCCGTGCGCCGGGTGGCCCGGTGCGGCGACGGGAAGCGCTGACCGCCGCGCCGTTCCAGGACAGCTCGGTGATGGCGGGCGCCGCGCGTTGGGCCTGGTGGAGGGCTTCGAGGTCGTCGACGTGTGGCGGGGTGCCGTGGCGCGCGTGGTCGAGGGCGCGTGCGATGTGGTCTCGGAGTTCGCGTACGACGGCCAGGTCGGGGCCGCCGAACTCGGTGGCGGCGAGCTGCCGCGCCTCCGGGAACCGGTCGACCTGCAGGTTCAGCCAGGCGCGCAGGTCGTCGGGAGTGGCCAGCAGATCACCGCTGGTCGGGCGGGTATTGACCAGGTCCACGGCCAACGGCTCACCGGTCAGGTGTCCGGGATCACCCATGCTGCTAATGGTAGCTGAAGCATCAGACCCATTAGGTTGACGGCGTCACGATCCCACCCATCAGCACAAAGGAAGGGCAGGACAGATGCTGCTGCCGGTCGCCCGCGCCGCTCACCGCCACCTCGACGTCGACGGCGTCCGCGTCTTCTACCGCGAGTCACTGCCTGACCGGCCGGACGCGCCGGTGGTGCTGCTGTTGCACGGCTTCCCGTCCGGCTCGCACCAGTTCCGTGCCCTCATCGAGGTCCTCGGCAGCCGCTACCGGCTGATCGCCCCGGACTACCCCGGCTTCGGCCACACTCAGGTTCCGGACGGCTTCACCTACTCATTTGAGCGACTCGCCGATGTCATCGAGGGCTTCGTTCAGCGGCTCGGCGTGACCCGCTTCGTGATGTACATGTTCGACTTCGGCGCCCCGGTCGGCTTTCGGCTCGCCGAGCGGCACCCCGATCGGATCGCAGGCCTGATCGTCCAGAATGGCAACGCCTACCACGAGGGCCTGTCAGACGCCGCCCGGGATTTCATCGCCCTTCGTCCGGAGACTCCTGGCGCGGAGCAGACCATTCGCGACCTGCTGACCCTGGCCGGCACCCGCGGCCAGTACGAGGCCGGCGTGCCCGACCCCGAGCTGCTCGCTCCGGACGGGTGGACGCTCGACCAGCATTTCCTGGACCTGCCCGGCCGCAAACAGGCACAGGTGGCGCTGGCGTTCGACTACCACTCCAACCTCGAGCGCTACCACCAATGGCAGGCGTGGCTACGCATGCACACCCCGCCAACCCTCATCACCTGGGGCAGCAACGACCCGTTCTTCCCGGAACCCGGTGCCCACGCCTACCTCCGAGATGTGCCCGACGCCGAACTCCACCTGTTCGACACCGGTCACTTCGCCCTCGAAACGCACCTGCCGCAGATCGCCCCGCTCATCGCAGACTTTCTCGACCGCACCTGGCACTGAAGAGCTGGGCAGTCACGCAGACCCGCCCCCGCGGCCCCGCCTGGCACGGCAGTTGGACCTGCCGTGCCCGGCGGGCGAGCTGAGTTCGGCACCGGAGCAGCTGACGCAGCGCCGAGCCCACGTGCCTGTTGCTTCCGCGTGGCAAAAACCATGACCACCAGGAGGGGGTGGCCCTGGGATGCTGTCCTCATCAAGGTCGAGGCCGGCAACGCTGTCGAGACACGCGCCAGGGAGGCAGGAGCACGTCTTTCGGATCTTGAAGCCCGGGCCCGCAGTGTCAGGTGCCGCGGAGAGAGGGACTTGGTGATGGCTGACAAGCAGGCCGCAACATTTCCGGATCCACTTTCCGTCCCGACTCCCGAGGGATGTGAAGGCTGGGAGGAGATGTACCCGTACTACGTGCTGTTCAGCGAGGACCGTGCGGAGTACGAGCGCAGCAAGTTCTGGTTCCAGAACCGCTACCACTTGATGGATCCGATGAAGCCCTTCGACATGGTGACGCCGGAGTTCTGCTACATCGCGATCGCCAATCGCAACAACCGGATCCTCCAGCTGCCGCCCGCCACCGGCGTGGACTTCCGCGTCGTCAACGGCTACGGATACCTGAGCGGAAGTCCCGTCCTCGATCCGGAGCGGATCGGGGCCCGTGCCGTGACGTTCGCGCAGCGGGCCGGTCACTACTTCGAGAACTGGGCCGAGATCGAGCGGGACTGGTTGGAGCGGGCCAAGGGCGAGATCGCCAAGCTCGAGGCGCTCGAGATGCCGGATCTTCCCGAACTCGAGGACATGTCGGTGGTGACCGACCACCGCGCGCAGGGCGCGGGCTACGCGATGCACCAGTTCTTCAACCGCCTGATGGAGGCCAAGCACCTGGCCTGGCATTTCCACATGGAGATGATCCTCATCGGGTTCGGCGCCTACAACACGTTCTTCGAGCTCTGCCAGCAAGCGTTTCCCGAGATCGACAAGCAGACCATCGCCAACATGATCACGGGCCTGGGAGCCACCCCGTTCGACCGGGCGAATGAGGAGCTCAAGCGGCTGGCACAGGTGGCGGTCGATCTCGACCTGGACGGGTCGTTCAACGGGGAGGGCTCTGCGGAGGAGGTCTTCGAGCGGCTCGCGGGCTCGGAAACCGGTCGGCAATGGCTGGCGGAGTACGACAAGAGCAAGTACCCGTGGTTCATGGTCAACACCGGCGACGGGATGTACTCGCACCACCGCGCCTGGATCGACGACCCGCGGATGATCGTCACCGGTGTGCAGGGCTACATCGCACAGCTGCGCGCGGGCAAGGATCTGTCACCACCGCAGGACCAGCGCGCCGAAGCCGACCGAATCGCGCAGGGATACCGGGAGCTGCTCGAGTCCGAGGACGACCGCAAGGCGTTCGACGCCACGCTCGGCCTGGCGCGGCTGGTCTCCGTACACGTCGAAGAGCACAAGTTCTACATCGAGCACTGGTGGCACGGGCTGTTCTACAACAAGGTCCGGGAGCTGAGCCGGGTCTTCGTCAAGTACGGCTTCTGGAACGATCCCGAGGACATCTTCTATCTCCACCAGGCCGAGGTCTACCAGGCGCTCATCGACATGCTGCTGGCCTGGGCCGGCGACTGGCCCGCGCGAGGACCGAAGTACTGGCCGCCGAAGATCCAGCGCCGGCGGGAGATCCTGGAGCGGCTCAAGCACTGGACGCCACCTCCTGCGCTGGGGCCGGTGCCGGAGGTCGTCAGCGACCCGGTTCTGTCCATGCTCTGGGGTATCGACGGCAACACGTTGCGCCAGTGGGCGACGCCCGTGCAGGACGACACGACGCAGCTGGAGGGCACGCCGGCGTCGCCGGGTGTGGTCGAGGGCGTGGCCCGCGTCGTGCACGGCATAGACCAGATGGACACGGTGCAGCAGGGCGAGATCCTTGTCGCACCGACGACGAACCCGAGCTGGACGCCGGTGTTCAGCCGGATCTCGGCCTGCGTTGCCGACGGCGGCGGCATGATGTCGCACGCCGCGATCGTCTGCCGCGAGCACGGGGTGCCCGCCATCGTGGGGACCGGACGGGCCACCCGGGCGATCAAGACGGGTCAGCGCATTCGGGTGGACGGCAACACCGGCATCGTGACGATCCTCGACGACCAAGCTGACCGTGGCCGAGGTGAGTCAGGGTCATGAGCGCAGGACTGGCGCCGGTCGTGTGGTTCGACGAGCTCGAGGGCGACGTGCGCGCAGTGGCGGGTGGAAAGTGTGCTTCGCTGGTCGAGATGCGGCGTGCCGGGTTTCCGGTACCACCCGGATTCGCGATCACAGTCGCGGCGTTCGAGCAGTTCGGCGAGGAGACCGGGGTCAACGCCAAGGTCGAGCAGGTCGTCACGAAGGCCGACCCGGACTCGCCGGAGTCGTTGCGTGTGGCGAGCGAGCAGATCGAGGCGCTCGCCGCCGACGTGCGGCTGCCGGCCGGTCTGCTGAGCCTGATCGAGAGCGCGTACCGGCGCGTGGCGCAGGAAGCCGGCGAGGACGATCCCGCGGTGGCTGTCCGGTCCAGTGCCGTGGGTGAGGACTCCGCCGACGCCAGCTTCGCCGGCCAGCAGGAGACCTACCTGTGGGTGCGCGGGCTGACCCACCTCGAGCTGGCCGTACGGCGGTGCTGGGCGAGCTACTTCTCGCCGCATGCGCTGTCGTACCGGGCATGGTTGGCCCACGGCCGCGGTGTCGGGACGGTCGGGATGAGCGTCGGCGTCCAGCAGATGGTCGACGCGGACGTCGCCGGGGTGATGTTCACCCGTAGCCCCGGGACCAACGACCGCTCGATCGTCGCCATCGAGGCCGGACTCGGGCTCGGGGTCAGCGTGGTGGCCGGGGAGATCACGCCCGACCAGGTCTGGGTGAACAAGGTCACCCGAGAGATCGTCAAGCGCAAGCCCGGCTACAAACAGGTGCGGTACGTGCCGAACCGGGGCACCGGCGGGACACGGTGCGAGGACGTGCCGGAGGACGAGGCGACGCGGCTGTGCCTCGATGACGAGACCGCCAAGCAGCTCGCCGAGTACGGCGTGCGGCTCGAGCGCCATTACGGCGCGGCACAGGACGTCGAGTGGGCGCTGACCCGGGGCGTCGAGGATACGCCCAAGCTCGTCCTGTTGCAGTCACGCCCGATCACCACGGGCCCGAAGACGAAGGGACCCGGGCGGGACGCGAGGACGATTGGGACAGGCACAGCCGCGACCCCACCTCTTTCCCAGACCGACTACGTGGTCAAACAACTGCTCGCCACCAGCACGAAGAAAGTCCAGATGTGATCGACGTAGACAACCACCCCATGGCAGAGCGGCTCGCCGCTGTCCGGGCGGTGATGTTGGACGTCGACGGCACTCTCGTCGTTCCCGTGGGGCCCGGCGGCGCCGGCGGAGATCTGATGCCCCGCGCGGACGAGGTGATCCGCCGGTTGCGTGAGCGCGGCATCCGCGTCGTCGTCTACACCAACGGGACCACGCACCCGCCCGAGCACTACGCCCACGAGCTGCGCAAGCACGGCCTGCCCATCGACGACGGCGACCTGATCACGCCGGCGCTGGTCGCCGCCACCTACCTGGAGCGGCACCATCCGGGAGCGCGTGTGCTCGCGTTGGGCGGCCCGGGCGTCCACGAGCCGTTGCTGCGCAGCGGGATCACGGTCGTCGGACCGGACGCGGACGGGATCGACGTCGTTCTGGTCGCCCACGATGAGCAGATCAACGGCCGGAAGATCGAGGTTGCCTGCCACGCCATCTGGGCCGGGGCGGCATTCCTGACCACGTCCATGGCCCGCTACTACTTCCGCAAGGGCTCGCGCGGGGTTTCCCTCTCCGGTGCCGTCGGTGCCGGGATCGCGCACATCACCGAGACATCCCCGACCGTCATCGGTAAGCCCTCGCTGGTCTCCATGGAGGCGATCGCCGCACGCACCGGCGTCGACATCCCGGGAGTCCTCGTGGTCGGCGACGATGTCGACGTCGAGATCGTCATGGGCCGGGCGGCCGGCGCCCCGACCGCACTCGTGCTGTCCGGAACGACAGGCGAGAAGCTCAGGGGGGAGCTCGACCGGTTGGAGGGCGACCGGCGTCCGGACCTCGTGATCCCCCACGTTGGACATCTGTTCTCGGTACTGCCTGCACTGGCCGTTGGTACCCGGTGAGGTTGGAGTCGACGTTCATGCACCTGCGCCCGGAGGATGTTCAGGACATCGTGAGCCTGCTGGACTCGCTCTCGCACGATGAGTTCGAGCTACGAACGAGCGAGCTGCACATCAAGCTGCGCCGTGCCGGTCGCGAAGGGTGGACGCAGGAGTCCCGCGTGCTGTCTGCGCCGAATGTCGTCACGACCGGCATCCTCGAAGCCAACTCCGCGGCCGCCGACTCCCCAGCGACCGGATCCATGACCACCGGCTCCGCGACGGCCAGCTCCGCAGAGTCGACGGCGACGCCGACCCCACGCCGGACCGCGCAAGACGACCCCGTGCCTGCCGGACTGACGGCGATCCGGGCTCCCCTACCGGGCACCTTCTACCGCTCCCCCAAGCCTGGCGCGGATCCCTACGTCGAGGTCGGCAGCCGCGTGGCGGAGGACACCGTCGTCGGCCTCCTCGAAACGATGAAGCTGTTCAACTCCGTGTATGCCAACGTGCGCGGCGAAGTGGTGGAGTTCCTCATCGACGACGGGGAGCCCGCCGAGCAGGATGCCGTCCTCATCCTGGTACGCCCGGAGGTCTGATCAGCGTGGCGACCATCGGACTGGTGGACGTGTCGATCCGGGACGGCAACCAGAGCCTGTGGGGCGCGACGAGGTTCCCGACCCGGCAGATTCTTCAGATTGCACCGGTACTCGACCGGGTCGGTCTGCGTGCGATCGACTTCACCAGCAGCACCCACATGGGGATAGCCGTCCGCAACCACCGCGAGAATCCATGGGAACGGATCCGGCGGACTCGTGCCGCCATGCCGCACACACCGCTTCAGTTCATTACCGGTTTCCGCTTCATCTCCTGGGAGATCGCCCATCCAGATTTCATGAAGCTGGTCTATGAGCGCCTTATCGCGAACGGGATTTCGCGGTTCGCCCTGCTCGATCCGATGCACGAGATGAGCAACCTGCTCTCCTCCGCGAAGGCCATCAAGCAGGCGGGAGGCGAGGTGGTGGCTGCGCTGATCTACACGCTCAGCGAGGTGCACGACGACGCCTTCTACGCCGGCCTCGCCAAGCAGATGGCGAACTGCCCATCCATCGACCGGGTCTACATCAAGGATCCCGCCGGCCTACTGAGTCCGGAACGTGCGCGTACGTTGGTTCCGGCGGTGGTGGCCGCGCTGGACGGCAAGCCCCTTGAGCTGCACTCGCACACGACCGTCGGGCTGTCCCCACAGACCTATGTGCTCGCGCCGGACCTCGGTGTCGAGGTGGTACAGACGGCCTGCGGTCCATTGTCGAACGGCTCGTCGCTGCCTGACGCTCACCGCGTCGTATCGAACCTGCGGGCGATGGGCCACACGGTCGATGTGGACGACCGGCTGCTGACCGTCGTCGCCGAGTACTTCACCCGGATCGCGCTCGCCGAGCGGCTGCCATTCGGGACCCCGCAGGAGTTCGACGCCGCCTTCCTTCAGCATCAGCTCGCGGGTGGGACGCTGGCCACCACCAGGCGGCAGCTCACCGAGCTCGGCCTCGAGGACCGGTACGACGAGTTGATCGACGAAGTGACCCGGGTCCGGGCCGAGCTCGGCTACCCGATCATGGTCACCCCGTTCCCGCAGATCGTCGTCCAGCAGGCGCTGGCGAACATCATCGGCGGGGAGCGCTACGAGACGGTGTCCGATCAGCTCATCCGCTACGTCCTCGGCAGGTTCGGCAGGCCAGCCGGCCCGATCGAACCGCAAGTGCAGGACCGCATCCTGGCACAGCGGCGGGCCAAGGAGATTGAGCGCGAGCCGGGACCCGTGCCACCCGAGGAGCAGCGCAAGAAGTTCCGTCGCGGGATCTCCGACGAGGAGTTCCTGCTGCGCGCGACGATGCCGCAGCAGCAGGTCGACGCCATGCTCGCCGCCGGGCCTGCCGCGGACTACTACAACCCGGACCTGGAGCCAGTCAAAGAGCTGCTACGAGAGCTCCGGACCAGACCCAGGCTCTCCCATCTGGTCGTGGAGAAAAGCGGCTTCCGGCTGGCCATCGGGCAGGGCGCCGGTTAGCGTCATGAGGTCAGCCACGACCACATCCGCTCGGGGCGTCTCGCGCTGCGCAGCGACCGGAAGCAGTCGCCGCCTACGGGCGCTCCCCGCGCAGCCACTGCTCTGTCGCCGGCCTACGCGCCTCGTCTCGCAGCTCCACCCGAAGGCCGGTGTGCGGCTCGCGCAGGTAGGCGAACCGGGTCAGCGTGCCGTGTTCGTCCACCGCGCCCGCCTCGAACTCGAACCCGGCACGGGTCAGCGCGTCGACATCCTCGGTGAACCGGCTGCTCCAGTAGCCCAAGTGGTGGAGTCCACAGTGCTCGCTGCCCCAGACGGTTCCGGGCTGCTCCGCGATGAGCTCGAGATGGGGCGGCCCCTGCACCGAATAGGTCAAGCTGAGCTGCACCGAGATCTCGCCCGCCGGTGTGCGCAGCGTCAACGGAAGCATCCGGGGGGCAGCCCAGCGGAGCCCGGTGCAGGCGCTCAACCGTTCCATCGCCGCACCCAGATCCGGCACCACGTACCCCACGTGAAAGCAGTTCTGGACGCTGGGCAGGAGAGGAAGCATGGGGTGAGCCTACGATGACTTCCGCCACCAGCATCAGCCGCTTCGACGAGGTCGCCCACTCGAGCGTCCGGGAGCTGAGCCAGCGATTGGCCGCCCGGGAACTGTCCGCGGTGGAGCTGACGCAGCACTATCTCCAGCGGATCGACGAGCACAACGCCGAGTTGAACGCGTTCATCACCGTCAACCCGGAGTACGCACTCGCCCAGGCCAGGGAGGCGGATCGCGCGCTCGCAGCGGGAGAGCAGCCCCATCCCCTGACCGGCATTCCGGTGGCGCTGAAGGACACCATCCCCACGGCGGGCCTGCGCACGACCGCGGGTTCCCGGGTCCTCGACGACTGGGTCCCGCACGCCGACCCGCCGGTCGTGCAACGGCTGCGGTCGTGTGGGGCGGTCGTCATCGGGAAGGCGAACCTGCACGAGTTCGCCTATGGCGGGACGTCGGAGAACGAGCACTTCGGCCCGGTACGCAACCCGTGGGATCCGCGCCGCGTGGCCGGAGGATCGAGCGGGGGCTCAGCCGCAGCGGTGGCGGCGGGGCTCGCCGCCGCAGCCGTCGGCACCGACGCGGCCGGCTCGGTGCGCCTGCCGGCGTGCCAGTGCGGCACGGTGGGGTTCAAGCCCACCTACGGGCGCATCACGACGGCGGGGTTGATCCCGCTCGGCTGGTCGCTCGACCATGTCGGCGCCATCACGCGGACCGTCTGGGACGCCGAGCTGCTGGTGGACGCCATGAGTGGCCGGCACCGACCGCGCCCGGGTCACCACGGCCGGCGCAGCTCGTGCTCTGCGGCGTGTGGTCAGTCGCCGGAACCGGCCCCAGCCAGCGCTCTCGACGGCTGCGGGCCACCGCGCGTGGAGGGCGTGCGGATCGGCCTGCCGTCTCACTTTGCCTTCGAGGGGGTCGACCCAGGCATCGCGGACCTCGTCCGGAACGCGGTCGCCGCCATCACATCGCTGGGCGTGACGGTTGAGGAGGTCGACGTACCGGGGCTCGAACTGTCGATGGCCACGGCGTACACCATCATCGCCGTCGAGGCGAGCGCCTACCACTCGCGCTGGTGGCCGGAGCGTGTCGAGGACTACGGCGCGGACGTACGGGGCAAACTGGAGGCGGCCGCGCGCCTGTCCGCCGACGACTACGTTCAGGCTCACCGAGCGCGTGCCCAGATCCTCGAGTCGCTGGCGGCCGCGCTGGAGGACGTGGACGCGATCGTGACGCCCACCGCACCGCTGACCCCGCAGCTGGTCGGGCAGAAGGAGGTCGACTTCGGCGGGCGGCGACTGCCGGCGACCGGCGGTGGCGTGTTCTCTCGGCTCACCGCTCCCTTCAACCTCTCCGGCGGGCCGGCCATCTCCGTCCCTTGTGGCCTGACCGCGGACGGATTGCCGGTCGGGCTCCAGATCGCCTCCGCGCCAGGCAGGGACGAGCTGGTGCTGCGGCTGGCGGCCGCCTACGAATACCAGGCCGCGTCACAAGCATCCGACCGGCAACGATCAACGGAGGCGACAGATGAGTAGCCTGTCCGTGAGCGATCTGGTGCGCATCTACCGGACGATGCTCACGATACGGCTCGCGGAAGAACGCTTCATGCGTGGACTCCGCAGGGGTGAGTTCCCCGGCTTCTACTTCCCCGTGCGGGGCATGGAGGCTGCTGCCGCCGGGGTGCACGCGGCGCTGCGGCCGGATGACTACTACATCACCACCTACCGCGGCATCGCCGACGTGATCGCGAAAGGCTCGTCGCTGGAGGCCGTCTTCGGAGAGCTGCTCGGCCGCGTGACGGGCATGTCGCGGGGCAAGGGCGGCACGATGCACATGGCCGACCCCGGGCGGGGCATGATGCTCACCACAGGCATCGTCGGGTCTGGCACACCGATCGCGAATGGACTGGGGTTGGCCGCGCAACTGCGCGGTGACGACCGCGTCACGGGCGTGAGCTTCGGCGACGGTGCCACGAGCATCGGCGCGCTGCACGAGGCGCTGAACCTGGCGTCGCTGTGGAACCTTCCGGTCATCTTCGTCTGCCACAACAACCTCTGGGGAGAGTGCACCCCCCTCGCCGCGTACACCAAGACCGCACGGCTGGCCGAGCGAGCCGCCCCGTTCGGCATTCCCGGGGTGACGGTGGACGGCACCGACGTGCTGGAGGTGTATGACGCCGCCAGGCAGGCAGTCGACCGGGCCAGGGCCGGCGACGGTCCGACCTTCCTCGAACTCGTCTCGCCCCGGATCCTCGGGCACTACTTCGGCGACGCCGGTGAGTACATGGACCAGGACGCGGTCGAGCGGGCACGCGCGAACGATCCGGTGCCGAAGTTCGGCGAGTGGCTGGTTTCCCAGGGGCGCCTTGGCCCAGACCAGCTCGAGGCGATGAGCAAGCAGATCGGCGACGAGGTGGAGCAGGCGCTGGCGGCCGCGGTACGCAGCGAGAGTCTGCCCCCCGATGAGCTCTACACCGATGTGTTCGCGCCCGGCGTCGACGCGCCCCGGTGAACGGGAGGCACCGTGACTACGACACAGACCACGCGCGAGATGACGTTCGGCGAGGCGATCAACGACGCTCTCGACCTCGCGCTCGCCAGTGACCCCACCGTCTTCCTGCTCGGCGAGGACATCGCGGACCCGCCCGGCGGCGTGGTGCGCCTGACCAAGGGTCTGTCCACCAAGTACGGCACCGACCGGGTCCGGGCCACGCCGATCTCCGAGCAGGCGATCGCCGGGGCGGCCATCGGAGCCGCGCTCGCCGGGCTGCGGCCGGTCGCGGAGATCATGCTGATGGACTTCATGACCCTGGTCATGGATCAGCTGGTCAACCACGCCGCCAAGCACAGGTACATGTCCGGGGGCACCAGCCGCCTGCCGCTGACGGTGCGGACCCGGATCGGGCACCGCCGGGGCGCCCAGCACAGCAGCAGCTACGAGGCGTGGTTCATGCACGTGCCGGGCATCAAGGTGTGCACCCCGGCAACCGCCGCGGACGCCAAGGGGCTGTTGCTGTCCTGCATCGCCGACGACGACCCCTGCCTCTTCCTCGAACCCACGCCGATGGTGCGCAGCCGGCGCCGGAGCCAGGTCCCCACCGGCGACTACCGGGTGCCGATCGGCCAGGCCGCGGTCCCGCGTACGGGGTCGGACGTGTCCATCATCAGCTACGGCCAGCTGACGCCGGCGGCGCTCGACGCGGCGGCGACGCTCGCCGACGAGGGCATCTCGGCCGAGGTGGTCGATCTGCGCAGCCTCGTTCCCCTCGATCACCGCACGGTGCTGGCCTCGGTGGCCAAGACGCGCCGGGCGGTCGTGACGCACGCCGCGGCGCGTTTCGCCGGACCGGGAGCAGAGCTGTCGGCAATGATCCACGAGGAGCTGTTCGACCAGCTCGCCTGCCCCGTTCGACGCGTGGCCGGCGCTTTCACCCCGGTTCCTTTCGCCCAGTCGCTGGAGCGGATTCATACGCCGGATGCGTCGACAATCGCCGAGGCAGTCCGCGAGGTGGTACGCCGATGATCGAACTGCGCATTCCCCAAGCCGGCTCCGAAATGGAGGAGGGCGAGCTGGCTGAGTGGCTCGTCCCGTCAGGGACCCGGGTCGAGGAGGGTCAGAGCGTCTACGTGCTCGCGACCGACAAGGTGGAGATGGAGGTGGAGGTGCCCGCATCCGGAATCCTGCACCACGTCGGGGAGGCCGGCCGGGTCTACGCCGTCGGCACAGTGATCGGGCACATCGAACCGGACGGATGAGAGGAATAGCGCCCGGGCCGTGGTGGAGGCCAGGACACCAGACAGGTGCGCTGGTCACGCCAGGCACCTGGAGGCCCGTGGCAGAGCAGGCGAAGGGTGCCGGAAGGTGGCGAACGTGGATGGCTGTCGATCAGCGTGTGCGGGAAGGTGACCTGCTGTGGACTCCGAGCCCGGAGTGGATCGAGCGCACCAACATCGTCGCATTCACCCGCTGGCTCAGCGACGAGCGTGGCCTCGACTTCGACGTCACCGATTATCGGGGCTATGACGAGTTCTGGCGCTGGTCGGTGACCGACCTCGAGGGCTTCTGGGGAGCCATCTGGGATTACTTCGACATCCAGGCGTCGGCCCCGCCGAGCCGGGTGCTCGGGCGTCGCGAGATGCCGGGTGCCGAATGGTTCCCAGGCGCACGGCTCAACTACGGCGCGCACATCCTCCGGCAGGAGCGCCCCGGTGCCGCCGCGCTGCTGTATCTCAGCGAGGACCAGGGCCTGACGGAGTTGTCCTGGGAGTCGTACGCAGGACAGGTGCGTACCGTCGCGACCAGGCTGCGGGATCTGGGAGTACGGCCGGGGCAGCGTGTCGTCGGGTATCTGCCGAACATCCCCGAGGCCATGGTGGCGATGGTCGCCACGGCCAGTATCGGAGCGATCTGGGCGGGTTGCGCGCCCGAGTTCGGCTGGCGCGGAGCCAGTGACCGCCTCGGTCAGCTCGCGCCAACGGTGCTCTTCGCGGTCGACGGCTACCGCTACGGCGGGCAGACCTACGACCGCCGCGAGGAGGTGCGCAAACTGGTGCGCGAGCTCGACACCCTCGAGTACGTCGTGTATCTGCCGCGGATGTTTCCCGCCGAAGCCCTGGTGGTTGACACCGCGGCGACGGTGGTGCACTGGGACGACATGGTCGCCGGTCCGTCGGTGAGAGCGGACGAGTTCGAATGCGAGCAGGTTCCGTTCGACCATCCCCTGTGGGTGTTGTTCAGCTCCGGCACCACCGGCTTGCCGAAGGCGATCACGCACAGCCACGGCGGGATCCTCATCGAGCAGCTCAAGCTCCAACACCTCGTCATGGACCTCAGCCGCGGCGACCGGCTGTTCTTCTTCACCACCACGAGCTGGATGATGTGGAACTTCATCGCCAGTGCGCCACTACTCGGCGTGGCGCCGATCCTCTACGACGGCAACCCCACATACCCGGAACCGGATGTGCTGTGGCGGATGGCGCAGGACAGCCGGGCGAATCTGTTCGGTGCCAGCCCCGCATACTTCGAGCTCATGTCCCGGCACGGGGTCGTCCCGTGCCAGCGCTACCACTTCCCCGAGCTACGCCAGTTGATGCCCGGGGGCGCGCCGGTCTCCGCGCATCACACCGCTTGGCTCTACCGCAATGTCAAGCAAGACATCTGGGTCTCCACGGGGAGCGGGGGGACGGACTGCTGCACGGGATTCGTCGGCGGAATGCCGACGCTGCCGGTCCGGGCCGGAGAGATGCAGGCCCGCTCCCCCGGTGTCGCCGCCTACGCGTACAACGAGCAGGGCGAGCCCGTCGTCAACGAGGTCGGTGAGCTCGTCATCACCGCACCCATGCCGTCGATGCCGGTGTTCTTGTGGGGGGACGACACCGGTGAGCGCTACCGGGAGACGTACTTCTCGCACTTCCCGGGTGTCTGGCGGCACGGTGACTTCTTCCGTGTCAACGAGCGCGGTGGCTGCTTCGTGCTCGGCCGCTCCGACGCTGTGCTGAACCGGGCAGGCGTGCGGATCGGGACCGCCGAGATATACCGGGTCCTCCAAGAGATCGACGAAATCGCCGACGCCATCGTGGTCAACATCGACCAACCGGGCAGCAACGGGTTCATTCCGCTGTTCGTTGCCCTCAAACCGGGGTACCGGCTCGACGAGGAACTCCGGCGGCGGATCCGGACTCAGCTCCGCCGCGAGTACAGCCCGCGACACGTACCGGACGAGATCGTCGAGGTCCCCGGCATTCCGGTGACGGTCACCGGCAAGAAGATGGAGGTGCCGATCCGCCGGATCCTCACCGGTACGCCGGTCGACAGGGCGGTGGACCGCGAGTCGATGGCGAACCCGGAGGTGTTGGAGGCGTTCGTCGCGTACGCGGCCTCGCGGTTAGCGTCTGCAAAGGGCGCCGACACAGATGTGCAGGAATAGGCAAGGAAATGCTGGAGCCCATGCCGTGACTATCTACTGTGTACCGATGGCGATCGGCAGGGTGCTGTGACTATCCGCCGTCTGCTGATCGCCAACCGCGGAGAGATCGCGGTGCGGATCATCCGTACCTGCCAGCGGCTGGGCATCGAAACGGTACTGGGCGCGTCCGGGGCGGATCTCGCGAGCGTGCCGGCACGCCTCGCCGATCAGGTGGTCCGCCTCGGGCCGCCACCGGCGGCGGCGAGCTACCTCAACGTGGACGCGGTCGTGGCCGCCGCCCGAGCCGTCAGGGCGGACGCAATCCACCCGGGATACGGCTTCCTGTCCGAGAGCCCGCGCCTGGCCGAGGCGTGCGCGCAGGCCGGGATCGCGTTCATCGGCCCCACCGCCGAACAGCTCGCGGTGGTCGGCGACAAACTCGCCGCTCGCCGGCACGCCCTGCACGTCGGCCTCCCGGTCGTCCCCGGCGGCGAGGTTGGCGAGCTGGCCGGGGCCCGGGCGCTCGCCGAGCAGTTGGGCTGGCCCGTGCTCGTCAAGGCGGTCGGCGGTGGCGGTGGCCGGGGATTGAGCCTGGTAGCCGAGCCGGCGGAGCTCGAGAGGGCACTCGAACGGGCGGCCGTCGAGGCAGGCGCCGCATTCGGCGATCCTCGGCTCTATCTCGAGCGGTACGTGGCATCCGGCCGCCACGTGGAGGTGCAGGTCCTCGCGGACGGTACTGATGCCGTGCATCTCGGCGACCGGGACTGCTCGATTCAGCGGCGTTACCAGAAGCAGGTCGAGGAAGCACCCGCTCCCGATCTCGACGCCGATCTACGGTCGCGCGTGCACGAGGCCGCAGTCGCCTACGCCCGCCAGCTGGGTTACCGCGGTGCCGGGACTGTGGAGTTCCTCGTCGATCCTGAGCGGAGCTTGTTCTACTTCCTCGAGATGAACGCCCGCATCCAGGTGGAGCACCCGGTGACCGAGGCGATCACCGGGGTGGACATCGTCGCCGAGCAGATCGCCGTCGCCGAAGGCCTTCCGCTGCGGATCACCCAGGACGCCGTGGCGCTGCGCGGACACGCGATCGAGTGCCGCATCACCTGCGAGGACTGGCGGCAGGACTTCCAGCCCAGTCCCGGGACGGTCACCAGGATCGCTCTCCCGGTCGGACCCGGCCTGCGTGTCGACACCCACGTGCAGGCCGGCGACGAGATCCCGCCCTACTACGACTCCCTGGTCGCCAAGCTCATCGCCTGGGGCTGCGACCGTGCCGAAGCGCTCGAGCGGCTCCGCAGCGCCCTGCGGCGTTTCACGGTCGAAGGCGTCGCCACAACCGTGCCGATGCACCTCGCGCTGACCCAGGATCCGGAGTTCGTGGCGGGCGGCGTTGACACCACGTGGTTCGCCCGCTTCCTGCAACGGCGGCTCCAAGCCTGCGGGGAGGCGGCGTGAGAGTGACCGACGACAAGGCGGACCGGCCCGACTCAGCCGGCTCCTCCGGCGCAGCCGACTCGATCGACCTGCTCGCCTCGTACTGGACCCTCGCCGGGCCGGTGGAGTTGCACACCGGGCGCGAGTGGAGCCTGTTCGACGTGGTGGACCGGGTGGCGGCGGCTGCGAATGCCGGCTTCCGCGGCCTCGGACTGTGGCATGCCGACCTGCTCCACATTCTCGAGGGGCGCAGCCTGCATGAACTGCGCACGATCCTCGACGACGGCGGGATAGCTCACCTTGAGCTCGAGTTCCTGTGGGACTGGTTTCTCGACCCCGGCAGCAAGGAGCGCCGGCGGTCCGACCAGCGCCGGCGGATGCTCCTGGATGCCGCCGGAGTGCTCGGTGCCCGGCACGTGAAGGTCGGCAACTTCGCCGGGCGACAAGTGCCCGTGGGACTGCTGACCGAGCGGTTCGCCGAACTCTGCGCCGAGGCCGCCGAGCACGGGACGTCCGTCGCGTACGAGTTCATGTACCGCGACGCAACGGTGGACGGTCTTGAGACTGCCCGGTCGGTGGTCCAGGACGCCGGCGCCACCAACGGTGGCCTCGCCCTCGATCTGTGGCACGTCGTCGACCTCGGCGTCAGCACGGCGGCGATCCGCGAGCTCCCGATCGGCACCGTGGTCGCCGCCGAGGTGAGTGACGGCAAGCGGAGCATCGCGCCGGGCACACGCCGCTCGATGCGTGACCGGCGCTTGCCCGGGGACGGGGATTTCGACATCGCGGGTTTCGTCGCGGCCGTCCACGCCACCGGTTTCCAGGGACCGTGGGGTGTCGAGTTGTTGTCCGCCGCGATCGGTGACGTGGAACCGGCCGAGCTCGCTCGCCGAGCGTACCGGTCGACGATCGAACACGCGGCGCGTGGCACGTACCAGGACGACTTGGAGACCTGATGAGAGCCGTTGTCACACATCGAGCCGGCACGATGGGGCTCGGGGAGGTACCCGGGCCCGCGAATCCCGGACCGGGGCAGGTCCTTGTCCGCCCGGAAGCGGTCGGGATCTGCGGGTCGGACTATCACTTTCTGACCGGCGAGCTCGTCACCCCGCCCGAGTTCGGTCCCCAGTTCCCGCGCGTCCAGGGTCACGAGGTGGCCGCCCGGGTCGCGGCGACCGGACCGGGCTGTCCACCCGGACTACAGGTCGGCCAGCGGGTTGCCCTGTTCCCCATGTCGTGGTGTGGCGAGTGCTACGCGTGCACCCACGGCAGGCGGAACGCCTGTCCGAACTTCCGGCTCATCGGCGTGCATGTCGACGGCGCGCTCGCCGAATACCTGACGATCGCTGCCGAGCAGGTCTTCCCCGTCGCCGACCTCGACGCCCCGCTTGCCGCCTTCTGCGAACCGATGTCCATTGCCGTGCATGCCGTCGAGCGGGGCGAGGTGGGTGAGGGCGAGCCGGTGGTCGTCATCGGAGGTGGGCCCATCGGCCAGGCGGTCGCGCTCTGCGCGATGGACCGGGGCGCGCGGGTCATGATGGCCGACCTCGTCGCCAGCCGCCTCGACCTCGCACGGGAGAACGGCGTCGAGGTCGTGAACGCCGCCAAGGCCGACGCCGTCGCGGCCGCGCGCGACTGGGCGGGGGCTGAAGGGCCACCAGTGGTCTTCGAGTGCGTAGGCAGGCCGGTGGCGGTGCGGCAGGCCGTGGACATGGTGTCCTCGGCCGGGCGGGTCGTCATCGTCGGCATCGGCCATGAGGAGGTGGGCCGGCCGATCAACGCGTTCACCGAGCGGGAGCTCACCATCCTCGGCTCGACGGTCTGTACCCGTGAGGACTTTGCCGAGGCCATCCGTATCGTAAGGGAATACCGGGATGCGGTGGCTCGCCTGATCACGCACGAGCGCCCGCTGGGCGAGGCGGTGGACGCGATCGCGTACGCGATGGCCAACCCCGACAAGGTGATGAAGCTGGTCATCCACGGCGAGGCGTAAGCGTTCCCTCGCCGGGGTCCGCCATCGAAATCGGGTCGCGTCGCCGGCCCTGCCATGTGAGATTGATCGCCATGGAACCCGTCGTCGGGGACGCATTCGGGGAGCTGCGGCGCCGCTGCTGGGCCGCCGGCGGTGCGCCGGGCGTGGCGACCGAGATCGTGGAACGCGACGACGGGTTCATCGGCGTGGGCGACGTTTCCCGCTACTTCGGCGGAGCCGAGTCCTGGTCCCCGTATGAGGCGGCAGTCCTGCGGCACGCCCGTGGCCGGGTACTGGACGTCGGCTGCGGGGCAGGCGGCACATGATCGTGCTGCGCGATCGGGGACTGCCGATCCAGGGCGTCGACCCGTCCCCCGGTGCGGTGGCGGTGTGCCGGCAGCGCGGCCTGGACGCCACAGCGGGCGATATCGAGCGACTGCCTGCCGGACCGTTCGACACGCTGCTGCTGTTCGGCAACAACCTCGGGCTGCTCGGGTCGCCGGCTTCGGCTCCCGTCCGGCTGGCCGCACTGGCGGCGGTGGCCGCACCCGGAGCGCGGATTCTGGGCTCGACCATTGATCCGTACCGTACCGATAACCCTGTCCACACCGGCTACCATGCCCGCAATCGAGAACGCGGCCGGCCCGGCGGACAGCTGCGGCTGCGAGTCCGGCACGCCAACACCGCAACACCCTGGTTCGACTACTGGCTTACCAGCGAAGCAGAACTGAGGCAGGTGCTGGCTACGTCACCGTGGCGACTGAACGTCATCGAGCGCGGCCAGGAAACCGACCCGAACTATGCGGTGGTGCTGGTCCTGCGCTGAGCGCGAACGCGTGATACCCGGCCCCGAGCCGATCCTGCGCTCGGCATTTTCTGTGCGGAGCCCGACCGCGCCCGCCGTCCCCGCCCGTGACCGCCACCGCATGACGCGGAGGCAAGGGCCCGTGTCGGGACCGGCCGCGGTGGTACGTTTGGCAGCGAGCGCCCTACCGCTGGCTGCCAAACGGGAATTCATGGACCTTGTACGGACCACAGATGGTTGGAGCGCATGGTTGAGGTGTCGCAGCAGGTGTTCTGGCGCGAGAGGTGTCGCGCCGTGCGGCGCTGATGCAGACGTTCCTGCCCTATCCGGACTTCGCTCGTACCGCGCGTTGTCTCGACCTGCGGCGGCTGGGAAAGCAGCGGGTCGAGGCTCTCCAGGTGTTGCGCGGTTTGACGGTGGCGGGGTACGGCTGGCGTCATCATCCGGCGGTGCGCATGTGGGCCGGCTACGAGGAGGCGCTGGTCCGCTACGGCCTGGAAATTTCTGCGGCTTGGTGCGCCACAGGGCGGGCGGACACCTGCGCGAATTCCATGCAGGCCGATCTCGCCACCGCGTGCGGTATCGATATGGTGCGAAGCCAAGCCGCTTTGGCCGCTGCGAATGAGTTGCCGCCATGGCTGGGCAGGGAGGACTTTCATCGCAGCCACCGTTCGGCCCTGCTCCGCAAGGATCCGGAGCACTATCGACCGCTGTTCGGCGACGAGCCGATCGATCTGCCCTATGTCTGGCCGCAGTCGGACCGCGAACCGGGATGTCACGGGGACCAGAGAGTTGGCTGACGGTTCAGTCAGCTTGCAATCGCGCCCGCGGTGAAGCACGCACTCCGCAATGAGCCAAGCGATCGCCATTGCCGTGTCCGCATGACTGCGAAAGCTCGGACAGATCGGTGGCATCACCGGTTGCGGCGCACGATCTCGGCGTTCAATGCCGTGGCGAATGCGGTCCACGCCACGTATGGCACCAGTGCCGCACCAGCAAGGCGGTCTGCTGTCCACGCTCGGCGCAGGAGGTCGATGTTGGAGGCGTTCAGCGCGGCGATCTCCGCCAGTGCGGCCTTTGGCCTCTGGGCAGCGAAGAATATCGCAGTCCAGCCGGCGTTGAGCCCCAGGTTCATCGCGTAGCTGAGCTGGAACGAGCGGCGCTTGCCGGGCGACGTGGCGTTGATTGCACGGGCTGGTGCGTACGCCAGGAGGCCGTACAGGACGGTCCATACCACCGGAAAGGCTTGCGGAGACGGCTGCCAGGCAGGCTTGTCCAGGTTGCGATACCAGCGGCTGCCGGGCCTGGCGGCTCGCGCGCCCAGTAGTGCGGCCGCCGTCACGGCGAGGCCCGTCTTCACCCAGGTCGGGAATTCCATCGACAACCCGTACCCAAAGCAGGGCCACCGCACACTCAACATTACAGCCTGCTCGAGGGTCGCGGTCGGGTCTGTGCCGACTGCCATGATGAACCGCGGGCTCACTGTGGAGGCGGCGCAGCGGCGATGCCGGCGGTCTCCCCGCCATCGATGACGAATTCGGATCCGGTGCAGTAGGTGGCGTCAGTGACAAGGTAGAGCGTCAGGCGGGCCACTTCGCCTGGCTCGCCGAACCGGGCGATCGGCTGTGCCGCCGCCATCGACTCGTCCATGCCCGCCGTCATCGGCGTGCGGATCGGGCCAGGATGCACCGAGCAGACACGGATCCCCGCCTTGCCGAGTTCGAGCGCCGCAGTCTTCGTCAGGCCTCGCAGGCCCCATTTGCTGGCCACATACGCGCCCAAGTTCGCGAATCCCGTCAACCCCGCCGCAGACGAGATATTGACGATGACGCCGCCGCCGGCGCGATGCATCGACGGCGCCACGACGTGCATACCCAGCCAAGCGCCGTACAGGTTGATGTCGAGCACCCGCCGAAACGCTTCAGGAGCCTGCTCCTCGATCGTGGCGAATTCGACGACACCCGCATTGTTGATGAGTACCGACACGGGTCCGAACGACTGTTCGGCGGCACCAAGCACCCGTCGCCAGTCTTCTTCGCTTCGCACGTCGAGATGTTCGTAGCGGACCGAACCGCCGAGCTCACGTACGAGGGCGGCCCCGGAATCGTCGAGGATGTCACCGGCGAAGACCCGTGCACCCTCAGCTGCGAGCGCACGCACGTGCGCGGCACCGATCCCCCTCGCCCCGCCGGTGACGATGGCCACCTTGCCGTCCAGCCGTCCCATGTCGCCTCCGATCTCAGCTCAGGTCGACGCTAATCGGTGCAACCCACCCTGCTCTCGCTGATAGAACAACCTGCATATGCGATCTTGTCGACACGCCAGAACCGATTCGATGCCGGTCAACGCCGACCGGAAAGCAGGCGGTCGATCACGTCGAAGTAGCGCAGCTTCTCCTGCTCCCAGCTGTATTTAGCGACTACCGCGCTGGCTCGCTCAGCCTGCCGGCGTGCGCGATCCGGATCCAGCGCGAGCTCCCGCATCGCAGAGAGCAGATTCTTCGGGGATGCCGGGTCCACGAAGGTCACCGAATCCTCAGGGAAATAGCGCTCTACCACCGGGTTACGGAAGGTGATAACAGGGATGCACGATGCCGCGTACTCGAGCAGTTTGGTGGGTAGTACTCCGTCGGTAGCCGGCTCGCGCTTACTCGGCACCACGCCTATGTGCGCTCGCTCCAGCAGTGCCGGCATCTCGGTGATCGGCAGCACGGCCCCCGGCAGGGATACAGCGTCCGACAGGTCGAGGGCATCGATCCGCTTCCGCAGTTCGGACAGGCCATCGCCGCTGCCGACGATCTGCATTCGGGCGCCGGGCACCTCTCGCCGCAGCATTGCGAGAGCCTCTACCGCATTGCAAAGTCAGTGCCGTGGGGCGACCAGGCCGTGGTAGCTGAACACCACCTCTGAGCCAAGCGCTGCCGAGACCCCGGCGAGCCGGCGCGCGACCTGGCCAACCGTCCCGACCACACCCATGACAACGGAAGACCTACCCATGAGACTCAAGCACGGCTACACCAACGGCACCTCGACGAACGGACGTACGGTCACCAAGCACTACCTCGGACCGGACACCGACCAGCGGCACCGCAACGAGGTGACCGCCCTGTCACGCCTCGCCGGACTGGTGCCGGTACCGCCCCTGGTGCAGGACCTTCCCGACGGCGTGGTCACCGGGTTCGTCGCGGGCACCCACGGCCAGGAACTACTCGACCAGGGGTACGCCGAGCAGGTGTTGCGACTGTGCGGACAGCTGGCCCGGCAGGTGCACGCGGTGGACCCCGCCCTGCTACCCGAGCTCGGTACCCCCGGTGAAGGGGAAACCCTGGTGCACGGCGACTTCGGCCCACAGAATCTGTTGATCGACACCGACCGGTGGCAACCGGCGGCCCTGCTCGACTGGGAGCTGGTCCGGTTCGACGACCCGGTCCAGGACCTGGCATGGCCTGAGTGGATCATCCGTACCCACCACCCGCACCTGGTGTCCCACCTCGACGCCCTCTTCGACGGCTACGGCACGCGACCCGAGTGGCCCCGCCGTCAAGCCGCCATGCTCCGCACCTGCCACTGGGCCATGGACTTCGTCCGCCGTTGGGACTCCGGCGAGGAGGGCGCGGAACAGATGTGGATCGAGCGGATCAGACACACCGAGCAGTTCCGTGAATGAGCCCACCCTGGCGATCCTCTGGGATGTCGACCGGACCATGCTCGACGCCGGCCCGCTCACCAGAGACGTCCTCGCCGAGACAATCGCGGCGGTACCGCCCGAGGCACCCGCAGACGCCGGTCCGCTGATCACCGGCGGCACCGACACCCAGGTCCTGCGGGACCTCGCGACGGCCGCTGGCGCCGACCCGGACGCGGCGCTGCCCGCGCTGGTCACCGAATTCGCGGCACGTACCCGCCCGAGCGCCCAGCAGATGCGCGCCGAGGGCCGGCTGATGCCCGGCGTCCGGGAACTACGTGCTGTCCGGCCTGCTGCACTGCGGCATCTGCCAGCGGCGCATGATCGGCAGCTTCAACAACGGCCGCAACCACTACCGCTGCACCTACGCCGCCGAGTACGCCGACGCCAACCGCATCGCCCACCCCCGCAGCGTCTACGTCCGCGAGGACCACATCCTCGAACAACTCGACCCATGGCTCGCGCGAGCCTTCTCACCCAGCCGGCTCACCGCAACTGTCCAGGCCATGGCCGACGCGCAACACGACGACGTCGACCAGCAAGCGATCAGAGCAGCACGGGAAACCCTCGCCACCTGCACCACTCGACTGGACCGCTACCGCGCCGCTCTCAACAGTGGCGCCGACCCCACCGTCGTCAGCCGCTGGATCGCCGACGTCCAAGCCGAACAGGTCACCGCCGAGGCTGCCCTGCGCCGCCTCACCGACGCCGGACCATGAGCCCGGACGAGATCCACCGCGTCGTGGAAGCCCTGGGAGACATCACTGCCGTGCTTCGCGACGCCGACCCCGCCGATAAGGCATTGATCTACCGCGAACTAGGGCTGACCCTGACCTACCGGCCGACGGCCCGCACGGTATCCGCTCAGGCAACCCCAAGTGGATCATGTACTAGATGGTGTCCGAGGGGGGACTTGAACCCCCACGCCCTTAACGGGCACTAGCACCTCAAGCTAGCGCGTCTGCCATTCCGCCACCCGGACCTACGCGTCCACGGTACCCGGTCAGCCGCGGAACGGTCGCCGTCCACTAGCTGCCCGGCGGGCCGCACGGGCCACTACTGTACACCGACCGATCCGATCATGCACAGGGCCGCGGGGAGCCCGTGGGCTGGCGCGTGATCCGCCGGCCAGGCAGCATGACGGAGTGCCGCAACCCACACAGCTGACCGCCATCCAGCAGAACGCCCGGGCGCTGCGCAGCAACGGCGACCTCGCCGGCGCCCGCCTCATGCTCGAGCAAGGGCTGGAGCTCGCCAAGGCCACCCTCGGCGAGGACCACCCGGACGTACTCTCCACGGCCCACCTGCTCGCCGGCATGCACCGTGAGGCGGGCGAGCCCGCCGCGGCACGGCGGGTACTGGAGGAGGCGATCGCCGCCGGTCAGCTGCGGTACAGCGACGGCGAACCGCTGATGCTCGCCCTCTCGTACACGCTGGGTACGGTCGCCGACGAACTGGGCAACCGGCACGAGGCGCGGCGCAACTTCAGCCGTGTGGCCACCGCCGGGCCCGCGGTGCTCGGCGAGGATCATGCCTGGGTACGCGCAGCGCGTGACTATCTCGCCGGAAGCGCCACCCTCGGGTCCGCTCCCCCGGCTGCGCCTCCGGGCCCGCCGAGCCCGCCGCCGACGAGCCCACCCAGCACGGCAGTCCCGCCGACCCCGCCGGCCGCAGCGGTCCCGCCACCGTCGGGCGGGTCGCCAGCGGCGGGTCTGTCCCCGGTCGCCTCACCGGCATCACCGAACCCGCCGGCTGCGTCGGCGCCGCCGAGCCAGCCGATCGCGCCTGTGTCGTTCCAGCCCGCCGAGCCTCAGCCGGTGGCACCGTCATATCAACCCATCTACCAGACGTCTGGGTACCAGCCATCACAATCAGTACAAGCGCTGCCAAACACCCCGCACCGGGCATTCAGCCCGGGAGCCAGCATCAGCCCCACGCCGGCGCCCGCCCGGCAGCAGGCCCCTGAGCCACCACCGGCGCGCCGCAGCCGGGGGGCCACGGTGGCTGCCGCCATCGCCGCTGCGGCAGCGGTACTCGCGGTCACGGTCGCCGCCGTCGTCGTCCTGACCGACCGAAGGGACGCGAACCCACCTTCTCCGCAGGGCCAGGACGCGTCGACCGCGCCCTCGTCCGCCCCGCGCGCCCTTCCCCCGCAGCGGGTCCGAGTCAGTGCCGACGGTGGTGTCGTGACGGTCACCTGGGCCGATCCGTCGGGTGGCACCGCACCGTTCATCATCGCCGGTGCCCGGGCGGGCGAGCAGCAGCGGGCCATGGGACAGGTTCCCGCCGGCACGACCAGGTACCAGCTGAACGGGCTGAACGCCCGGCTCGACTACTGCTTCGTGGTCGTCGCGGTCTACTCGGCCGACGAGCTCGTCCCCTCCGAACGGGTCTGCACGCAACGCTCCGCCGAACCGAGCGACATCGGCGGCGACGACGCCAGCGGCTCCGGCGGATAGTCCACAAGCTGAACTCGCCGGTGACCAGCGACAACCGTACGTTATCCACAGCCGGCCACGGCAGTTGTCCACAGTCGTCGGAGGCGGGGCCGCGGGCGAGCGGGTGAAGCCCTATGATGGCACGCGGCTTTTGGGAGGAACGCCGACGACGCGCGACGACACGGGACGTGCGACCGCGCGCTGGGGGAGGACGGCCAGCTGTGGTGACCACTGTGGAGCGCAGCACCGGGCAGGCAGGGCAGGACGGCGGACGCAAGAAGAGGCCGAAGGGCCTCATCGTCACTATCAGTGTGGTGGTGAGCTTGGTCGCCGCCATGGGCCTGACCCTGCTCGGCCTCGGCGTGGCCGACGACGCCGTGGCCAACTTCGACGCCAGCTCCTGGCTGTGGAGCTCCACGAAGAGCGAGATGGCCCGGGTCAACGGGGTCACCAGCCGGGTGGACACCCGGCTGCAGGTGCCCTCCGCGCAGGGGCACACCATGCAGGTCGCCCAGACCGACCGGTACCTCATCCTGCGCGACCTCAACACCGGCCAGGTGAGCGCGATCGACCTGGCGACCCTGCAGGTCTCGGCGACCATGCAGACCACGAAGGGGTTGGGGGTGAGCGTGGCGCTGTACAAGGACGCGGCGTTCGTCATCGACGCCGTGCAGGGCATGGTGCGCCAGCTCGACCCGCGCACGTTGGCGCCGATCGGCGAGCCGGTGCACTACCCGCCCGGCATCACCGGCGGCGTCTTCGACGGTGACGGTCGACTGTGGATCGGGGTGCCGGGCGAGGGCACCGTTTCTGCGGTAACGCCGGCACCGCTGCCCTCCGGGGACGCGGCCGGCGGTGCCGGCGGCGGGTTGAGCCCGAAGCTGGTGCAGACCCTCGACATCACCGCGCCCAGCCACGAATTGGTCATCTCCGCTCTGGACGATGGCGTGGCCGTGCTGGACCGGACCACGAGCACGCTCACCACGTTCCGCGGCGACGCGCAGCGCACCATCCCACTCGACCTGGCCGGCCTCGGTGCGATGCCCAACCGCACCAACGGCGCCGACGTGCCGGTCACCGTGGTGGACGACCGCCACGTGTACGTGGTCAACGGCGACGTGGTCCACGACTTCACGGTCCCCGGAGAAGGCGCGAAGCTGCGCCCGGCGGTGGCCTGGGCCGGGCGGCTGTACGTCGCCGACGACGCCACCGGCACGGTCTACGTCCTCGACAAGGGCGGCAAGCTGGTGAACACCATCGCCGTGAAGGGCGCCAACGGCCCGCTGGAGATGGAGGTCCGGGAGAGCTACCTGTTCATCAACGCGCCGAACTCGGCCTCGGCCCGCGTGGTCGACGACAAGCACCACGTCCGCGAGGTGAACAAGTTCGCCAACGACATCCTCGGCGGCGACCCGCCGAAGGACCCGCCACCCCCGCCGCCCCCGCCGCGCAAGCCGCGGCAAAGCAAGCCCGGGCCGCCCAGGCACGTCGTCGCCACCGCCGGCAACGCCACCGCCCGGGTGAGTTGGCAGCCGGCCGCGGCGAACGGCTCGGCCATCACCAAGTACGTGGTGGAGGCCGACGGCAAGACCTACGACGTCGGCGCCAACCAGCGCTCGCTGGAGATCACCGGGCTGACCAACGGCCAGACGTACCGGTTCACCGTGTACGCGGTCAACGCCAAGGGGGCCGGCCCCAAGCGGACCAGCAACCCGGTGGTCCCCTCCTCCGAGGTGCCCGATCCGCCGGCGAGCGTCACCGCCAAGGAGAACAAGGACGGCACCGTCACGGTGAGCTGGCCCGCGGCGAACGGGCAGGGCCACGACATCAAGAAGTACGCGGTGACGGCCATCTCCGCTGGCGCCAACGCGCCGGCCGGCGAGTCGACCGGCACCGAGCTGGTCATCCCCGCCGGCACCCTGGAGTACGGCCAGCAGTACGCCTTCACGGTGATCGCGGTCAACGACAAGGGCACCGGCTCGAAGCCGTCGCCGGTCAGCAACACGGTCGTGCCGTACACCGTCCCCGGCAAGCCGCAGGCGCTGGACGCGGCGACCGTCGGCAACCAGAAGGGCGCGGTCAGGGTCACCTGGCAGCCTGCCGTGGACAACGGCCGGCCCATCACCAAGTACGTGGTGAAGGCCGGCGGCCGGTCGCAGGACGTCACCAACGGCACCAGCGTGACCCTCACCGGCTTCGGCGACGGGCAGAACGTCTCGGTGGCGGTGCACGCCGTCAACGAGGCCGGCGACGGCCCGGACGCCACCGCGAGCGCGAAGACGGTCGCCGCGCCCACGGTCACCATCACCGGCAGCTCCGCCGACTACACGTCGATCACTGTCTCCTTCTCGGTGAACGCGGGAGGTGGCACGGCGAGCTGCTCGATGACGGCGGGCGGGAAGAGCGCCAGCGGCAACTGCTCCAGCCTCAAAGTGACGGGCCTGGCCCCCGGTACGTCCTACACCGCGAAGGTGACCGCCACCAACGTCGCCGGCAGCACCTCCGCGAACCGCAGCCAGGCCACACCGGCGCTGTACGGGGTGGCGACCTGCCGCAACGGTGACTCGGGCGACACCGCGACCTACTGCGACGCGGACGTGCCCGGCCGCAACGGCAACGAGATCTTCTCGGTCACCCGGCAGGACGACAGCAAGCAGGTCGGCTGGGCCCCGCCGGGCACCCGGCTGAAGACGTACTGCAAGAAGCAGGGCGAGGAGATCTACGCCTACATCTACAACAACCACAAGAGGTCCACTTGGTGGATCCAGGTGGAGTACAAGGGGCGGAACTACATTCCGTGGGCATGGCTCAACCTGGAGAACGGCGACAACATCAACGCTCTGCCCGACTGCTGAACCGCACCAACCGCAAGGAGCCCTGAACCGCTGTGCACCCGCAGGAACCGCTCACCCCGCAGCAGGTTCAGGGCTTCGCCAGCGTCGCCGCCCAGCTGGCGCACCACATCTCCACCGTGGTCCTCGGCAAGCCGCATGTGGTGCGGCTGGCGCTGACCGCGCTGTTCGCCCAAGGCCACGTGCTGCTGGAGGACGTGCCGGGTGTCGGGAAGACCACGCTGGCCCGGGCGATCGCCGCCACGGTACGCGGGCAGTGGCGGCGCATCCAGTTCACGCCGGACCTGCTGCCCGCCGACGTGAGCGGGGTGACCATCTTCAACCAGGCCACCCGGGGCTTCGAGTTCCATCCCGGGCCGGTCTTCGCGAACATCGTCATCGCCGACGAAATCAACCGCGCCTCCCCGAAGACCCAGTCCGCACTGCTGGAGGTGATGGAGGAGCGGACGGTCACTGTGGACGGTGTCCGGCACGCGGTGCCCCGGCCGTTCCTGGTGGTCGCCACGCAGAACCCGGTGGAGATGGACGGCACCTACCGGCTGCCCGAGGCCCAGCTGGACCGGTTCCTGATGAAGCTGTCGGTCGGCTACCCGGACGAGGCGGTGGAGGTCGAGGTGCTGCGCGGCGCCGCCGTCCGCTCGCCGGAGGCGCTGGAGGCGATCACCGACACCGGCACCGTGGCGAAGATGATCCGGCTGGCCGAGCGGGTGCACGTGGCCGACGCCCTCTACGCGTACGCGGTCCGGCTCGCCACCGCCACCCGGAACCATCCGCATGTCCGGGTCGGGGTCAGCCCGCGCGGGGTGATCGCGCTGACCCGGGCCGCGTGTGCGTACGCCTTGACGGAGAACCGCGGCTACGTGCTGCCGGAGGACTTCAAGGCGCTGCTGGAGCCCGTCTTCGCGCACCGGATCCTGCTCTCCCCCGACGCCCAGCTGCGCGGAGTGTCCGCCGCGGACGTGCTGCGCGAGGCGGTCGAGTCGGTTCCCGTGCCGCTGCCGGTCAACCAGCGCGTGCCGGCCGCCTGACCATGACCTCCCCACCTCCCGGACCGTCGGGTTCGGCCACCCTGCGCGGTGCCCTGCCCAGAGCAACCACCCGTGGGACCGGCCTGCTGGTCGCCGCCGTGGCCCTGCTCACGATCGGCTTCTGGTACGGCTATCCGGAGCTGGCCGTGCTCGGCACGGCCGCGGTGACCGCGGCCGTCATCGCAGTGGCGCACACGGTGTGGCAGCCGCGGCTGCGGGTGGCCAGGGTGGCCGACCCGGACCGGGTGCCCCGCGGCGACCCGAGCACGGTCACCCTGACCGTGACCAACACCAGCCGGCTGCGGTCCGCCACGCTGGTCGCCGACGACCAGTGCGGATCCCGGACCGTGCCGGTCCCGGTGCTGCGGCTGCGTCCACGACGGGAGACGACCGCCACCTACCAGGTGCCGACCGACCGCCGCGGCGTGGTGCCGATCGGCCCGCTGCGGGTGACACGGCGCGATCCGCTCGGCTTGGCGGCGATGACCCGCACCCAGGGCGGCACCGCCCAAGTGTGGGTCTACCCACGGATCCACCCGCTCAGCGCGGTCCCGGCCGGCGTGGTCCGCAGCATGGACGGCCGGCTGGACCGGGTGCCGCACGGCAGCATCACCTTCGACAGCCTGCGGGAGTACGTGGTCGGCGACGAGCTGCGCCGGGTCCACTGGCGTACCACGGCGCGGGTCGGCGAGCTGATGGTGCGCGAGCACCTGGACACCAGCCTGCCGCGGATCGTGGTGCTGCTCGACGACCGCGCGGCATCGCACCCCGATCCGGAGACCTTCGAGTCCGCCTGCGAGGCGGCCGCGTCGGTGGTGGCGGCGGCGGTACGCGAGGACCTCGCGATCACACTGCACCTGGCCAGCGGGCGAGCGGCGGGCACCGGTGGGCGCGCGATCACCGGCAGCCGGGACTTCCTGGACCTGCTCGCCGAGGCCACCCTCCACTCCGGAGTCGAGCTGGGCACCGCGGCCAGGCGGCTACGCCAGCAGCGCCTGGGCGACACGCTGGTCTACCTCACCGGTCCGGCCGGGCGCGAGGACCTGGGCGTGGTCGGCGCGTTGCGCGGTGCGTACCCCTCAGTGGTGGTCGGCGTGTTCGGTGCCGCGGAGCCGACCAAGGCCGCCGGCGGGCTGGTCGTACTGGACGCCGCCGACGGCGCGGAGTTCGCGGCCCAGTGGGACGGGGTGCGCGCGTGATGAGCGTCCGCAGGCGGCCGGGCACCGCGACCGGAGGGCCGGCGCGGTGAGGTTCCTGCGTGCGCTTCCGGTACCGGTGGCCATCGCCGGCATGCTGGTGCTGGCCGGGCTCGCGCTGGGCCGCATCTACCACGGCCCGCTGCTCGCCCAGCTGGTCGCTGGCGCGGCGGCCGGCTCGGTCGGGCTGGGTGTCGCGGCCCGGCGCCTGCCCGGCTGGCTGGTCGCGCCGCTGTCCGTGGTGGCGCTCGCCGGATACACACTGTGGACGCTGTGGCTGACCGCCCAGCGCGCCGAGCTGCCCGGGTCACTGTCGGAGGTCGCCTCGGACGCGCTGCGCAACGGCATCCCCCGGCTGCTGACTGCCCTGATCCCGGTCGAGCCGCAGCCGGACACGGTCGTCGTGCCGGTCGTGGCGACCTGGCTGGCCGGTCTGGCCGGCACCGAGCTGGCCGTGCGCGGCGGCCGGGTGCTGCTCGGCTACGCTCCTCCGACCCTGCTCTACGCGGGCGCGCTCTACGTGGTCGGGCCGAACGCCCCGCACGCCGTCTGGCCGACGCTGGCCTTCGCCGGGCTGGCCGCCGCCGGCCTGGCCGCGACCACCCGTTCCGCGGTGCCGCCGGCCGGCTCCGTCGACCGCGCCACGCGTGCCGTGCTGCGCCTGCGGCTGGGCGCCGGTGCGGCGGGCGCGCTCGCCGTGGTGGTCGCGCTCGCCGCCGCGGTCGGCCCGGCGGTGGCCGCCCGGGTCGGCGCCACCCCGGTGGATCCGCGCAAGTACGTCCCACCGCCGCAGGTGGACAGTCTCGACGAGAACCCGTTGAGCCGGATCTCCGGCTGGGCGCTCAACCCCGACCAGCACCTGCTCGACGTGTCGATGAAGGGGGCGACCGGGCCGGTCCGGCTGCGGCTGGCGGTGCTCACCGACTACGACGGCGTGACCTGGCACGTCGGGGCGACCTACCGCAACGCAGGACGCGTGCTCCCCCCGCCGGCCGGCGTCGGTATCCCGAGCGGCGCGGGCGGGCACAGCGGCGTCGAGGTGCCGCAGGAGATCACGGTCGCCGACCTCACCGGCCGGCTGCTGCCCGCGGTGGCCACGCCGCGCGAGATCGACGGCGTCCGCGTCGCGTACGACCAGGACAGCGGGACGCTGATCCGGCCGGAGGGCCTGACCCCTGGGCTGCGCTACACGATCACCTCCATTGTGGACAAACCGGACCTGGAGCAGCTGCCCACGGCCGACGTGCCGTCCGGGCCGGCGGTGGCCCGGGTGCTCGCGCTGGGCGAGGGCATCCCACCCAACCTGGAACGCCTGGCCGAGGAGCTCAGCGAGGACAGCGGCTCGCCGTACGATCGGGCGCTGGCCATTGAAAAGTTCATCAGCACGCACTACCGGCTGGTGGCCGATGCGCCGAGCGGCCACGCGTACCCGAACCTGGACTTCTTCCTCTTCGGCCCACGCAACGGGGGCGGACAGCGGGGCACCTCCGAGCAGTTCGCCGCCTCCTTCGCGGTGCTCGGCCGGATGATGGGCCTGCCCACCCGGGTGGTGGTCGGGTTCCAGCTGCGGCCGGGTACTGCGCAGGTCCGCGGCGCCGACGCGCTCGCCTGGCCGGAGGTGCTGTTCACCGGCGTCGGCTGGGTGCCGTTCGACCCGCTGCCCCGGCCCAACACGCAGCCCAGGCCGGTGGAGGAGGACTTCCGGCCGAAACCGGAGGAGTCCACCCCGCCGCCGTCCGAGGCGCCGACCCCGTCCCTGTCGCCGACCGCGTCCACGTCGGCGAGCGGGCCGCCGGCAGCGGCACCGTCCGGTTCGGACGACCTGCGGCCGTTGCTGGCCGGCGGGGCGGCCGCCGTCCTGGTCGTCCTCATCGGCGGGTACGCGTCCACGGTGATCCTGCTGCGCCGGTCCCAGCGGCGGCGCCGGCTGAACGAGGGTGACCCGGCGCGGCGGGTGGCCGGCGCCTGGCTGGAGCTGACCGACGCGCTGCGGCTGGCCGGCCGCCCGGCCCAGCCGCACCTGGACGCCAGCGAGGTGGCCACGCACGCGGTGGCGGCGGCGCGGCCGCGCCGGGCGCACCGGGCCGGCCGCCCGCGTCTGCGGTCGCCCGTCCCCGCGCTCGACCAGCTGACCGCGGCGGTCAACCACACCGCGTTCGCTCCGCTGCTCACCGACGACGTCCAGGCCCGGCAGGCCACCGCGCAGGCGGCCGCCTACGTAGCCGAGCTGCGCTCCCGGCGCCCCTGGTGGCGGCGTATCCTGTGGACCCTGCACCCCGGCCCGCTGCGCTGGCACCGCTGACGGGGGCGCGTGGCGACAAGAAGCCAGCGGTGCGGAGGTGCCCCGCGCGCGCCAAGGGCGCCGGCGTCTTTCGGTGGGTTGCGCCCCCGGTAGCAGGCTCGTTACGGTCGTGCCCGGCCGGAAAGCGCTCGCTGGGCCGGTTCCGGCAGGCGTCACCGGGTGGGGAGGTGGTCACTTCGCTCCGGCTGCGGGACCTCGTGGCCCTGACGCCGGTGGACGGCGCGCGCTGGCGCGTGTCCGCGACAGTGAGCCCCGGTGAGCTGGTCGCCGTCGACGCCGGCCCAGCGGTCGGCACCGCGCTGGCCCGCACGGTGGTCGGACTGGTCGCGCCGGTGAGCGGGTCGGTGTGGCTGGACGACCAGGACATCACCGCCGTGCCACCGGTTGACCGGCATGTCGGCTACGTCCCGCCGGGTGGCGGCTTGCTGCCCCACCTGACAGTAGGCGAGAACATCGAGTACGGGCTGCGCAGGCGAGAGACGGTACGGGAGCTCGTGCGGGACTGGGTGCAGACGGTCGTCGCGCAGCTGGAGCTGGGGCCGACCCTGCACCTGCGCCCGCACCTGCTCTCCGAGGGGCAACGGCTGCGGGCTGCCCTGGCCCGCACGGTAGCCTGCCTGCCCGAGGTGCTCGTCCTGGATCTGCCGCATGGCGCGCCCATCCGCCCGCGGGAGCTGCTGGCCCGCATCCGGTCCCCGCTCGTCTCGGACATGTCCACTGTGGTCTTCACGGATGACCCGCAGCTCCTCCCCTATGTGGACCGGGTCGTCGCCGCACACCCGATCGAGCCGCGGGAGGTGGCGTGAACCGCAGGACTCTCTTGCGCGGTGCGGCGGGCACGGCCGCGCTCGCCACTGTCGGCGGCTGCGCCCGGACGGGCGGGCCCACGCAGGTCGTCGTGGTGTGGAGCGGGTACGAGTTCGACCAGTTCCGGAGCGTCCTGGACGAGTACCGCCGGGAGCGCAACCAGCCGGTGGACGCGATCAGTGCGGGCGACGACATCGACGAGCTGCTGCGCGCCCGGCGCAAGGCGGGCACGCACCCGCACGTAGCGATCCTCCCCCGGCTCGGGCTGATCGCCGACTTCGCCCAGCGAGGCTGGCTGGTCCCGCTGGACCGGGCGACGTTCGCACCGCGCTTCCCCGCGGCGTGGAACGACCTGGTGACCTTCCACGGGCAGCTCTTCGGCGCCTGGGTGAAGTTCGCGCACAAGTCGCTGCTGTGGACCCGACCGTCCATACTCGACGGCGGGTCGGCGCCGAAGAGCTTCGACGGGCTGGTGGACCTGGTCCGCCGGCTGGCCACGCGACCGCCGCGTCCTCGGGGCGAGCAGCGCACTCCGGCGCCGCTGGCGGTGGGGGCGGCCGACGGCTGGGTGCTGACCGACTGGTTCGAGAACGTGCTCGCCTCGCTCGCGTCGCATGAGGAGTACCAGCGGCTGGCGCAGCCCGGCGCCAACTGGGACACGCCGGCGGTCCGCCACGCCCTGTCCCGGCTCGCCGAGCTGTGGTCGATTCCGGGCGCCCTGCCCGGTGGCGGCAGCCGGGCCCTGCTGACCCAGTACGAGGAGTCCGTCATCCAGGTCGTCCGGTCCAACCGCGCGGCCATCGTCTTCGAAGGTGACTTCGTCTCCAGCACCGTGCGGCGGTTCCAGCGCCCGGGCGATGAGCCGGTCCGCTGGTACCGCTTCCCGGCGGCGGAGCCGGGTGGCGTCCAGCCCTTCGTGGTCAGCGGGGACGCGGCGGTGGTGCTGCGGGACAGCCCGGCGGCGCACGACCTGGTCGAGTGGCTGACCAACCGGGCGGTGTGGCCGGCGTTCGGGCCGTGGCTGCAGGGCGGCGGATACCTGACGCCCAACCTGACCGTGCCGGACGATGCGTTCCGGGACGAGATGGCGCTGGCGCTCGTGCAGCAGGTGCGCACGGCCGACCGGCTGCAGTTCGACCTGTCAGACCAGCTGACCGGCCGGCTGGCCGGCGGGGACGGCTCGGTTACCTGGCGGATCCTGCAGGACTTCTTCGCCGAGGTCACCCGACCTGCCCCGGACATCGCGGCCGCGGTGCGGCGGGTGGTCCGCCGGTTCACCGCGGCCGCCCGGACCCTGGAGCCGGCCTGATGGCCCGGGCCTGCCCGGTGAGCCCGTGCCACATGGACGGCGCGTCCTTCCAGCGGCCGCCGCAGGGGGCGTGGTGAGCACCATCGGCGACCGCAGCCAGCTGCTCGGCGAGGTGGTGGTCCTCGACGACGTCGGCCCGCCCCGCCGCGGTCGCGCGTACCCCAGCGCGGGCACGACCGCCGTCCTGCTCTTGCCGGCGGCCGCACTGCTCGGTGTTCTGGTGCTGTGGCCGGTCGTGCGCACCGTCCACGCATCGCTGACTGATGGCGACGGCCGGTTCGCCGGCATGGCGAACTACCGAGCCGCGCTGGGCACCGAGGGCGCCTGGCCGGCCGTGCTGCGCACGGCGGTCTGGGCACTGGTCGTGCCCGGCCTGGTCACCGTGCTCGGCTTCCTGCTGGCCGCCGCCGCCCGGCGCACCCCTGGCCACCGTGCGGTCACCCTCGCCTTGGTCGCCCCGTTCGTCCTGCCGATGGTGGTGACGGCGGTCGCGTTCCGGTTGCTCTACGATCCGGACCCGCAGCGCGGCACGGCGATCCGGCTGCTCCATGTGGACCTGCTCTGGCTCGGCCCGAGGATGATCACCATTTCCCTGGTCACCGCGTTCGTCTGGGCCTGGGTGGGGCTGGCGCTGGTGGTGTTCCGCAGCGCGCTCGACGCGATCCCGCCGCAGTTGGCCGACGCGGTACGGGTCCACGGCGGGACGCGGCGCGACGTGTTCCGGGACGCCCTGTGGCGCCCGCTGCTGCGACGCACCGCCGCACTCGTCTTCGCCCTGGTGGCGCTGGCCACGACACGCTCCTTCGACCTGATCCTGGTGATGGCGCCGGGCTCGGTACTGGACGAGTCGGAGGTGCTCGCGGTGCGCGTCTGGCTGACCTCCGGCGCCACCACCTCCGGCCCCGCGGCCGCGCTCGGCGTGGTCTGGCTGGCGATCGTCGCGCTCTGCGTCCTGATCGCCACCGTGGGGACCCGGCAGGCCTGGCCGCCGCCGGCTCCCGCCCCGTCCGTAGTGGAGCAGGGCACCGGCCTCACCGCGGACGACGTGCCGGCGCGCCGCGGGTGGCGGGCCCTGCCGCTGGCCGCGGTACGCCTGCTGCGCATCGTCGTCCCTCCGGTGGCCGCGCTGGTGTGGGCGGTGCCGCTGCTCGTTCTCGTCGGCACGTCCCTGCACACCGCCCAGGACGCCGCCACGCGGCCCTGGTGGGCGGCCCCGTTCGATCTCGGCATGTACCTTGACCTGTCCGCCGCCAATCAGCTGCGCCGGTCGCTCGTCGTCACCGGCGTGCTCGCCGCCGTGGTCACGGTGCTGGTTCTCCTCATCGCCACGCTCGCCGGCTACGCGCTGGCCTCGGTGATGCCACCGGCCGGATGGCTGGCCGGCGGGGTGCTGCTCGCCGCGGCGGTGGTGCCGGTACAGGCGATCGCGGGTCCCGTCAACGAGGTGCTTGAGCGGATCCATGCGGCCGGCACGGTCTACGGGCTGGCCCTGGTGCACGTGGCGCTGGGCGTCCCGTTCGCCGTCCTGATGCTGCGTAACGCGTTGTCGGACGTGCCACCGCAACGCCTGCGCGCCGCGCGGCTGGGCGGCCGCGGCGAGTGGGCGGCGCTGTGGCGGTTGCTGCCTGCCGCCGGCCCGGCCCTCGCCGGGGTCGCGGTGCTGGAGTTCGTCCAGGTCTGGAACGACCTGGTGGTCGGCCTGCTGTTCGCCGGTCCGGACGCCACTCCGCTCGGATTTCTCCTGTATGGACAGTCGCGGCAGTTCGTCGCGAACAGCGGCCAGATCGCGGCGACCTCCATGGTGATGTCCCTGGTGCCGCTGGCGGTGCTGGCACTGGCGCGGCGGCATTTGGTCGCGGCCCTCGTCTCCACCGGGATCCGCCGATGACGCGCCCGCAGCGCAGCACCCTGCGGTGGTTGCTGGCCACCGCCGGGCTGACCATCGCCACAGTGGTCGGCAACATCACCTACAACGTGCTCGCAGAGAAGGTCAACACCGACGTCGGCCCGTTCACCTGGGCGATCCCCGGGCTGGGGCTGGTGGTCACCGGTGTGCTGGCCGGACTGGAGCTGCGCTGGCGGGCGCAGGGCCAGCACGAGGGCGGTGAGCCGCCGCCCGTGCACGACGTGTCCTCGGGCGCGCTGACCGACCTGCCGTACACATCCGGCTTCGTCGGTCGCGAGCACGACGTGGCATGGGTCGCGGGCGCGCTGCGCACCGAGCACGCGGTCGCGGTGCTGGGCCGCCGGGCGGTGGGCACCTCGGCCTGCGCGGTGCAGGCAGCCAACCTGGTGCGGGACGAGTTCGAGCACGGGCAGCCGTACCTGGACCTGCGCGCGGGCGGCCGGCGGCGGTTGCGGTGGCGACGCCGGGGCGAGCGGGCGATGCGCCCCCGCGAGGTGCTGGCTGCCCTCGCCGCCAAGCTGGACGTGCCGCCCCCGGCCTCCGGCCGGGCCGCCGACCTGGCGGCCACCGCCGCGGCGCTGCGGGCCAGCCTCGCCGACCGGCGCGTCCTGCTGGTCCTGGACAACGTCAGCGACCCCGACCAGGTGCGTGAGCTGCTGCCGCCCGCACCAGGTTGCCGGCTGCTGATGGCCGGAACGCCGGCGCTGAGCACATTGGACGGCGTCGCGGTCCGCTGGCTGTCCGAGCCAAGCCGGGCCGACGCCGTCAAGCTGTTCGCCGCCGCGGCCGCCTCCGCGCCCAGCCTGCGCGCCCGCCAGCAGGACCCGGCCACCGACCCGGCCGTGCCGGAGCTGGTGGAGCTGTGTGGCCGCCAGCCCCGGGTGGTACGCGCACTCGGCTGGCAGGTCGCCCGGCACGGCTGGCGATCGGCTGAGCTGCTGACCACCCTGCGGCGCGCGGTCGCCGCACCGGCGCACGAGCGCGCCGAGTACGCGGCCGCCCTGGACCTTCTGTGCCGCCGGGACCTGGCGTACCGCGCGCTCAGCCGGCCCGCCCGGCGGCTGTTCCGGCTGCTCTCGCTCACCTCCCATCCACTGAGCCGGGACGCCGTCGCGGCGCTCACCGGGCGGTCGCGGCCGAAAGTGGACCGCCTGCTGGACGAACTGGCCGCCGCCGCGTTCGTCGTGGCCGCCAGCGGCGACCGGTACCATGCCCGTCCGCTGCTGGCCGGCTACGCCCGCCTGCACCTGCGCCGCGACGAACCGGCCTGGCGCCGGCGGCGCGCCCAGACCCGGCTGGTGCGGCACCTGGCGCGAAGCGCCGAGCGGCACACCGCCGCGCTCGCGGTGACCTCGCCAACGCCGGCCAGCGGCGGCCCGCACCGGGGTGGCGACGACCCGCAGGCGTGGTTCGAGCTGCATCAAGAGCTGCTGCGGGAACAGGTGGACGCCCCGGTGCGGCGCTGGTGGTTCCGGCTCGCGGTGGCGTTGGCCGGCTGGTGCGCGTACCGCGACGACCTGGACGCCTGGGCCGCGGTGTGCCGCGCGGCGCTGGCCCGGGTCGGTGCCTCCGGTCGCTCCTCGGTCGCCGGCTGGGCGTACAACGAGCTGGGGGTGATCGCCCGCCGCACCGGGGACGCGCACGCCGCCGCGGTCGAGCTGACCCGTGCGGTCGCCCACCGCCGGCGCCGCGGCGCCGCGCAGTCGCGGACCAACCTGGGCCTGGCCCTGCTCGACCAGGGCGAGGTGGATGCGGCGATCGAACACCTGGAATGGGCGCGTCGGCACCGCTCCCCCGCCGACCGGGCCGGGCAGGCCCTCACCGATCTCGGGCTGGGCGCGGCCTACCTGGCCCGCGGACAACCGGGCGAGGCCCGTCACCACCTGGTGCGTGCGGCGAACCGGTTCGAGGCGCTGGCCGATCGGCGTGGCTACGCGGCTGCGCTGACCAATCTGGCGCTGGCTTACTGGTGGCTCGGCGAGCACCTGGATGCCACTCTCGCGGCCAACGCGGCGGTTCGCGAGCACGATCGGATCGACGACCTGCGTGGGCGGGCGGCGGCGCTGCTCAACGCCGGCGCCGCGCTGGCCGACGGGGAGAAGGTCCGCGCCGAGCAGGCGTACCGGTTGCTCGCCGAGAGCGCCCGCCTGCGCGCGGACTGGCGACCAAGTGCCGGCCTCGGCCGTACCCTGCTCTACCTGGGCGACGCCGCGCACGCCTGCGCCAGGCCGGACGAGGCGCGCGAACACTGGACCGAGGCGGCAGACATCTGCGAAGAGGCCGGCGACCGGAACGGCGCCGCGGCGGCGCGCCGCCGGCTGGACGAACACGCCGGAGAGCTGCGCGGCTGAGGCCTGGAGAGGAAGGGCGGAAAGAGGGAGAGGCCGCCACGGGGGAAGCGGCCTCTCCGACGCAAACTGTACTCGCATTCGGCCGGATGTGGGGACCGCGAACCGCTGACGGGCCGATCCGTTACCGAAGGCACCGGCGGCAGAAGTTATGGATCACCGGCCGACGACATCCGCTACTCCAGTAACTAGAGTGCCTGGCTGGCCGTTCAGCGATCCGGATGGAGGGAGGCCAGGCCCGGTGTCCGACGACCGCAAGGGCGATGAGCTGGGCATCGGCCCTGGGCAGCAGCCGATGGGCGGAAGCGACGCGGGCGCCCGGCAGTCCGCCGCGCAGGGCGCGGATGCGGCGGAACCGGGCGCCGGGTCGGCGGCGGACGGCATGTGTCAGAAAGCCGACTGGCTCGCACCGACCACCGAGCTGCCGGTCGCCGCACCACCCCCGGCCGCCGAGCTGCCGGTCGCCGAAGCGCCGACCGCGGAGCTGCCCGTCGCCGTACCGCCGCAGCCAGTGGAATCAACCCGCGACCGGGTGCGCCGCTGGGGCCGGGAGTACGGCGGGTACCTGGCTGCGGCAGTGCTAGCCGCCGCCGTGCTGGTCTGCGCCGTCGCGGGCCTGCCCGCGGTAGACATGACATGGCATTCCGCGACCACGACGGCGCATTCGCCGTCGGCGGCTGCGGTGAGCTCGCCCGCGCCGGTGCCGCCCTCGCCCACCACCTCGCCGGCCACCGCCTCACCGCCACCCAGCCGCAAGCCGACCCGGCGCCCGGCGGCTGCGCCCAGGCGCGCCACCGCGTCCCCCGCGCGCCCTCCCTCCCCCACGCCCGGCCCGGCGCTGCTCGGCCCGGCCAACAGGTGGGCGCTGGCGGGCATCGTCAACGACTACTGCGACCGTGAGTTCGACCGGGACGCAACGCTGCTGCGGCCGTGGCCCGACTCCGGTGCGGAGAAGAACTGGGCCTGCCAGCGCCGGCGGCATGACGACGTCATCGTGGCCAACATGACCGACGCCTGCCAGCTGCGTTACGGGCGCGGGGCGGTGGCCCGCTACCTCGACGCAAAGGATCCGTTTTCCTGGCGCTGCTACCGCGGTTGACTGCGGGCCGGGCCCCGGACGGGACCGCGGGCCACGCATCCGACCGCGGGCCACGAATCGGGCGACCGCGGGCCGCGGCGCGGGGGGTGCCTGCGGTTGGCCGTCGGCCGCGTGCGCTCGGTCGCTGCGTGCCGGTCAGGAAAGGGCTCGCCGTCGCCGCATGCGGTCGCCGGTCCATCCAGGTGGTGGGCTGGCCAAGCCGCTGCGTTGGCCAGCGTGGGGAGGCCGGCCCGGCCAGCCCACCACATGGGTGCCTGGCCCGGCGGAGGGCCAGGTGGGGTGGGCCGGCCGACCGCTGCGTTGGCCAGCCGGCCGGCCCACCACCGGCGCCCGACGGCAGCGCCTCGGGCGGTGTGCGCGCCGGGAACTAGCCGTGGGAGGGCTAGTCGGGGACTTCCCGGTCGCGCATCTCGTGCCTCGCCAGCTGTCGCTGGGCTTCGGCGACGTCGCATCCTCCACAAGGGAGTTCGTGCCATCCTCCACGAGGGAGGATGCCTGGTGGGGCGGCGGGTCGCCACCGCCCCACCAGGCGGTGAGAGGGGTCAGGACTATTCGGAGTTGACGAGCTTGGCGTAGTCGGCCATCGCGTTGGCGATGTCCGCCTGCGCCCAGAACCGGTGGTAGTTGAACACCGGCGCCGGTCCGCCGTCCAGGTACGCCTGGACCTTGTCCCAGTCCGGGTCGTCCCGGTACCAGGAGCGGATGCTGATGAACGTGCTGTTGGAGTTGATCGGATCGCCGTTGGCCATCGTGCCGTTGAAGCTCGACGGCACGTAGACCGGGTCGTCCAGCCGGTTGTAGTCGGCCTTGGTCTCCGGCACCGAGACGCCGAGGTCGTCCTGGTGGGTCCACGCGCCGTCCAGAATGGCCTTGGCGGTCGCGATGGCGGTGGTGTCGCCGGCCTTGACGCCGTAGTAGATCAGCGTGCGGGCGTACGCCGCCGCGACACCCACGTCGTTGGTGTAGTCCACAACGGACACGTGCAGCCCGCTGTTGTTCACCGACGTGGTGCTGCTGGTCCAGTTGCCGCCGGGCTGGCCGGTCCAGCTCAGCGTGGACGGGAACGAGTACTCACCGTTGGCGCCGGTGGTGGTGTTCGCCAGCGCCCAGGCCACCCACTTGTCCAGGATGGACTTGGCGGTGGCGTTGCCGGTCACGTAGTAGTACTCCGCGACCCGCTCCATGCTCCACGCCTGGAAGCCGAACCACTGGTTGCTCGGCGGGTCGTGGTAGACCGGCTGCCAGTCGTACGCCAGGCCGTAGAAGGTCGGCGTGCCGGCCGGCGGCTGCTTGTACGCGCCGCCCCAGCTGTTGGTCGCGCCGCCGGCGATGGCGCCCTCGGCCGACTGCAGCCACTGGTAGAACTGCAGCTGCCGGTTGAGGCTGGTCTGCCAGTCCGAGGCCGCGCTGGGTGACCGCGGGGTCAGCGCGGAGACCGCGCCGGACAGCGCGTAGGCCGCGAGCGGGTTCTGGTAGCCCTGGTGGTTGTGGCTGGAGCCGATCCGCCAGGACCAGCCGCCGTCCAGCGCGCCGCCCCAGGCGAAGTACCAGCTCAGCAGGTAGTTGGAGCTGTTCTTGCCGGATCCGGCCGGGCAGGACGGCGAGGTGCAGCCGGGCTGCTTGAAGTACTTGTCGTACATCGCGTAGCGCAGGTAGTCACCCATCTTGGCCGCCTTGGCCACGGTGGCCGAGATCTGCGACTGCTTGCCCTGCTCGGTCGCCCAGGTGAGCGCCCAGTACGCGGCCTGGACGGCGCGCGCGTCGGCGTCCGGGGCGTCGGTGTAGCGCCACTGCCGGGCGTACTGCGAGTCCTGGACGAACAGCGGCAGGAAGCCGTTGCTGCTGCCGAAGTTGAAGGTCTCGCAGGACGGGTGCGGGATGGTCTCGAAGACCGACTCCTGGGGGCCGCGCTGGTAGGTGTTGATGTACGCCGGCTTGGTGGTGCCGTCGCCGCAGTGGCCGTAGCCGTAGGTGTTATCCACGTCCAGCAGCCAGTGCATGCTGTACATGTCGTTGTTGCCGTAGGTGGACTGCAGCTCGTTGTAGAGCGGGTCCTGACCCGGCGTGACGCTGTCGTCCAACGGCGACGGGTACTGGTCGGGCGTGTCGAACTCCGGCGCGTAGGTGGCCGGGTCGTTCGGGTTGTAGTTGTTGCTGGTCTGGTCGGCGTGGGCCGGGATGATGTACCGCTCCATCACGTTCCAGGCGTTGTTGAACGGCTCCCAGTCACCTTGGATCCGCCCGTACTGCGCCTCCAGCCACAGCCAGAAGCTGAACGCCTCGGACGTGGTCTCGTGGCCGTGGTCCGGCGCCTCCACGATCAGGGTCTCCACCGAGTGGTACGGCACGCCCTCCGGGCTGAAGTAGCCGTTGCTCGGCGCCTTGATCTTGTTGTACTGGGTGAGGAAGCGCTCGGTGTACTCGCCGGCCTGGGGTACGTCGTCGTCCGCCTCCGTGACCGTGAACGTGGCCGGGGTGTAGCCGCTGGCGCTGGCCGTGACAGTGGCCGAGCCGTTGGTCGTGTCGGCGTCCTGGGCGGCGTTGACGGAGACGTTGACGCCGGTGTTCCAGTTGGTCGGGGTGAGGGTGACCGAGCTGGCACCGAGGGTGATGTCCGGGTCCCCGGTCTTGCTCAGGCTCACCGGCACGTTCCCGCTGGGTTGCGCGCTCAGCTTGAGGTTCACCGAGCCGCTGTCACCCTCGGCGACAGTCAGCGAGGTGGGCGTGGCGGTGATAGACGGGCCGGTCGGTTCGGTCACGTGCACCGAGATCTCCGCCGTGCTGGAGAGCCCGCCGTTGTCGGTCGCGCGAGCCTGGAAGGTGTAGTCACCGGCGGGCAGCGCGGAGACCGCGTGGCTGTACGGCGCGGTCGTGTCGGTGCTCAGCAGCATGCCGTCCCGGAAGAACTCGACCTGGGTCACCGAGCCGTCCGCGTCGCTGGCGGTGGCGTTGATGGTGAAGTTCGCCGGCGCGGTGAAGGACGCGTTGTCGGCCGGGCTGGTGATCGAGACGGTGGGTGCCTGGTTGGCGGCGCCACCGCAGGTGACCCCGTTGATGGTGAACGAGTCGGGCTTCGGGTTGCTGCCGGACCACGACCCGTTGAAGCCGATGCTCGTCGATCCGTTGGTGGGGATGCTGGCGTTCCACGGCATGTTCGTCGCGGTGACCTGGTTGCCCGACTGGGACCAGTTCGCCGACCAGCCCTGGGTCACCCGCTGGTTGCCGGGGAACGCGAAGCCCAGCGTCCACCCGTTGATCGGGTCACCCAGGTTCCGGATGGTCAGGTTGGCCGTGAAGCCACCTGGCCAGTCGTTCGTCGTGTACTCCACGTCACAGGCGGTCGCCGCCTGCGCCGGGCTCATCGGTACGGTGACCAGGCCACCGACGACCAGCGCGCCGGCCGCGACGAGGGCGGTGCGGCGCGGTCTGTGCCTCCAACTGAGTCTCATGTCGTCTGCTCTCCTCGCGGACCAGGCCGAGTGCCGGGGAGCGGCTCGGCCGGGCGCTCCACCACCCGGAGGGTCGTGCTGGTCGGGCGGCGGGTCGCCACGAAAGGGGGATCAGCCCGGGAACCTTCCTGGTACGGCACGCAGGTGCCCCAGCGCCGCGGGCCGAGGCAGTGCCGGCTCGTGTGCCGGCAGCTGTCCGACGGGCGCCGCTCCGGTGACCGGAGGCCCTCGGCGGCCCGTTTCGCGCGGTTATGGCTCCCTCACGCGAGATGGGCAGAAGTCTTCCATGGGAGCGCTCCCGCCGCAAGGGGACGAGGACGGCCCGGAGCGGCCAGGTTGGCACGATCCCCACTGAGCAGCGATTACGCCGTCGGTTGCGGAACCCGGGGTGGCCGCCCGGTCCGACCGGCGTTACGGCTCAGAATTTGGGGCTTTCCCAAACCCGAGTTGGAGTACTACAGTCCACACCATCATCGATGGGAGCGCTTCCATCGACAGATGTCAGAACTATGAGGAGGCCTGCATGGGTAGCGACCCCGCACCCCGCCGGTGCGCGCGGCGCGGACCCGGCGCGGGCCGTGCGATTAGGCAGCATATCCCCACCTGGCCGGTTCCTGTAGACCGGCCAGGGCGCACCACGCGCGGTGGTGCCCGCCCCCGGCGCCCAGGGGCGACCGGCGCGGTGGCGACACCGTTCGCGATGAGGCCCCGCGACAGGCGGCGGGTCGGCCCGGACTCCGCCGCCGGTCGCTCCCACCACTCGGTGGAGAGGAGGTGGAACCAGGAACCACTCGCGTGGTCCGGCTCCCGCGCGGCACGCACCCCCAGGTGCGTGCGGAAACAACGAGTGGGGGCGGGGATTGCCCTCCCCGCCCCCACACTAGCCGCCGAAATGACCATGACGGCATCGGTCGAGGAGCCGCTGCACCGGCCGACAGGTACCGGCCGGACGCCAGCCGTTCGTTCCGTCCTGCCCCGCGTCCGCTGACCTCGGTCGACCCGGTCGCTGGACGCACCCACGGTCCACCTCGCCGGGCATCGCACCCCTGCCCGCTGCCGACCCGATACGGATGTCTCCTCCGGCCGTACCCCGACGAAGAGGAGACCATCAATGCAGCAGGCCTGACAGGCACACCGCGACGATCGCGGGCGATGCCGGGGATGCCCCAGCTGCAGCCGCCCAGCCAGCTCTGCAGCCACCCCGCCGCCCGGCACCCCTGAGCGGGCAGCCCGGCAGTGTCCCGCCCGACCCGCACTGCACCACGCTTTCTCGAATCCTGTTTACCCACTATGATGGCGGCAGTTGTGGGAGCGCTCCCAAAACAGGTCGCTCCGCCTGACCCGTCGCCCCGACCGAGGAGACCGACGACATGCCCGTCCCGACCTCACCCCAGCCGCTGCGCCGCGCGCCCTCGGCAGCCAGCCCACCCCGCAGCGGCGACGCCGGCTCGCCGGCCGGTGACCCCGGCAGCGGCGACCCCGGCGCCGGCGACACCGCGGGCAGGCAGGCGGCCGCCGACACGTCGGTGCCGGGGAGCGCCACCCCGGCGTCGACCGCCGCCCCCGCCCAGCCGAACGGGCACCTGCCGGCGCGGTCCGCCCAGGTGACCGCCGATGGTCCGGTCGCCGCCACCGCCCCGGAAGGTTGTCTCGGGCTGCGCTTCCCGGACGGCTTCATCTGGGGTGCGGCCACCTCGGCGTACCAGGTCGAGGGTGCGGCCAAAGAGGACGGCCGCGGCGACTCGATCTGGGACACCTTCAGCCGGACGCCAGGGAAGGTGCGCAACGGCGACACCGGTGACGTCGCCGCCGACCACTACCACCGGTACCTCGAGGATCTCGACCTCATGAAGGGTCTGGGCCTGCTGTCGTACCGGTTCTCCATCTCCTGGCCCCGGGTGCTGCCCGACGGTGCCGGCGAGGTCAACCAGCGTGGCCTGGACTTCTACCGGCGGCTGCTGGACGGGCTGCACGAGCGTGGCATCGCGCCGATGGCCACCTTGTTCCACTGGGACCTGCCCCAGGCGCTGCAGGACATCGGCGGCTGGGAGTCGCGCGAGGTGGCGTACCGGTTCGCCGACTACGCCGAGGTCGTGGCCAGCGCACTGGGCGACCTGGTGCCGGTCTGGCTGACCGTCAACGAGCCCAAGACCGTCGTGCAGAACGGCTACCTGTTCGGCAACCACGCCCCCGGCTTCCGCGACCCGCAGGCCGCCTACCTTGCCGCGCACCACCTGCTGCTCGGGCACGGGCTGGCGGTGCAGGCGCTGCGCGCCGCCGGTGCCGGCGGCCGGGTCGGGCCGGCCCTGAACCTGCACCCCTCGTACCCGGCCGACGACACCCCCGAGGCGCTGGCGGCCGCCCAACTGCTCGACGGTTACGAGAACCGGCTCTACCTGGACTCCATCTTCCGCGGCGGCTACCCGCAGGACGTGCTGGCCGATCTCGGCGAGGGGTCCCGGATGGTGCGGGCGATCACCGACGGCGACCTGAAGATCATCTCCGAGCCGGTGGACCTGCTGGCCGTCCAGTACTACTGCCCGTACTACGTGGACAGCACCGGACGGAAGATCAACAAGTGGCCCACCTCCGAGGCGTTCTGGCAGCAGATCTACCCGGACGGCATGTACGACATCCTGACCCGGGTCACCCGCGACTACGGCGACATCCCGCTCACCGTGACGGAAAACGGCATCCCCACGCCGGACGCGCTCGACATCGACACCGACACGGTGGACGACGCCGCCCGCATCACATTCCTGCGCGACCACTTCGCCGCGGCCCTGCGCGCCATCCGCGACGGCGTGCCGCTGGAGAGCTACCACGTCTGGTCGCTGCTGGACAACTTCGAGTGGGAGCAGGGGTACGAGCAGCGCTGGGGACTGGTCTACGTGGACTACGAGAGCCAGCGACGGGTGCTCAAGCGCAGCGCCCGCTGGTACCGGGACGTGATCGCCAGCAACATGATTTAGGTGGGATCGTCCTCGGCACCTCCGGCTGGCAGTACCGCGACTGGCGCGGCCGGTTCTACCCGCCCGGCCTCCCGCAGCGGGAGTGGCTGCGGTACTACGCGCAGCGGTTCGCCACGGTGGAGGTGAACAACGCCTTCTACCGGCTGCCCGAGCGGGAGATCTTCGCCCGGTGGCGGGCGTCCACACCGGACGATTTCTGCGTCGCGGTGAAGGTCAGCCGATACCTCACCCATGTCAAGCGGCTGCGTGACCCGGCCGAGCCGGTGGCCAGGTTCCTGGACCGGGCCGCCGGGCTGGAGTCCAAGCTGGGACCGGTGCTGCTGCAGCTGCCGCCGACCCTCACCGCGGACGCCGACGTACTCGCCGGCGCCCTCCGCCGGTTTCCGTCCGCGGTACGGGTAGCCGTGGAACCCCGCCACCCGTCGTGGTGGTCGGCCCCGGTCCGGATCACCCTGGAGCGGCACGGCGCGGCCCTGTGCTGGGCCGACCGCGGCGGCCGCCCGGTCACTCCGCTGTGGCGCACCGCGGACTTCGGCTACCTGAGGCTGCACGAAGGGCGGGCTGCCCCGCGGCCCCGTTACGGCAGCCGGGCGCTGGCCTCGTGGCTGTCCCGGGTTGCTGCGACCTTCTCCGCGAAAGAGGCGGTCTACGCCTACTTCAACAACGACACCGGCGGCGCGGCCCTGGCCGACGCGGCGGCGTTGGCCCTTCTTGCCCGGCGAACCGGCTGGCCGGTCACCCGCGCCCCCGACGCCGCCACGCTGACATGATCGCGAACGAGCGGCGTTGCGGCGGTGGCGCCGCAGGCCCGGCCCGGAGGTGTCGACAGTGGAGAGTTTGACCAAGCGCCGAGCCTCGGCGGACGAGCTGGTCGCGATGGTCCGGCAAGCCTTCGGTGACCGGCATGCCGACGGGGCCACCTTCCAGGAACTGCCCGACGGCAGCTACAACGCGGCCTACCTGGTCACGCTCGCCGGCCCCGTCGACGGGCGGGACGGGAAGCCAGGTGCCGGAGCCTGCGACTTCGTCCTCAAGGTGGCTCCGGACCCGCGGCTGCGCCTGCTCGCCCATGAGGTCGACCTGATGCGCACGGAGGTCGACTTCTACCGGCGGGCGGGGCAGGCTGCGGTGCCCGTCCCCGGCGTGGTCCACGCCGACTTCAGCCGCACCCTGCTGGAGACCGACTACGCCTTCTTCACCCGGGTGCCGGGCCGCCCCCTGCAGGCGGTCCAGGAGGCCCTCACCGAGCCCGAGCTGGCCAGGCTGCGGTCGCAGCTGGCCGGCATCACCGCCCGCCTGCACACGGTGACCGGCCCGGCCTACGGCTATCCCCTGCGCGCCAGCCGGAGCTGGCAGGGCAGCTGGCGAGCGGCGTTCGGCGCGATGGTGGACGACATCCTCGCCGACGCCCGGCGGCTGGGCAGCGATCTGCCCGCCCCGCCGGACCGGATCGGCGCGCTGATGCATCGCCACGACGGAGCGCTCGACGCAGTCCGCCGGCCCGCCCTGGTCCACTTCGACCTGTGGGACGGCAACGCGTTCGTCGAGCAGCGCCCCGACGGCACGTGGCGGGTGACCGGCCTGATCGACGGGGAACGCGCCTTCTTCGGCGATCCGGTGGCCGAGCTGGTCTCGCTGGCGCTGTTCCGCGACCTCGCCGACGCTCCGGAGATCCTCACCGGCTACCCGATAGAGCTGACCGAGGACGTCCGCCTGCGCCTCACCCTCTACACGGCATACCTCTACCTCATCATGGGCGTGGAGGGGGTGACCCGGGGCTTCGACTCCCCCGAGTACGCCAGATTCCGCCAGCGGGTGCTCGAGCTGCTCGACCGCCAGCTGGCCCGCCTGTGACCGGCAGGGGTGTCAGCGGGGCAGGGCGAGCTGCAGCTCGGCGCGCAGCGCCGGGGTGAGCATCTCGCCGGCCTGCTTGGCCAGGCGGGCCATCTCGTACCCGACCACCCCGATGTCGGCGTCGTGCGCGGCGAGCACGGCCAGGATGGAACCGTCCCGGATGGACATCACCAGGAAGTAGCCCCGGCCCATCTCCACCACGGTCAGCTTCACCTCGTCGCCGTCGAACAGCTGCGCCGCCCCGGCGGTGATGCTGTACAGGCCGGAGGTGACCGCGGCGAGCTGGTCGGCGTTGTCCCGGGGCAGGCCGTCGGAGACCGCCACCAGCAGGCCGTCCGAGGAGACCACGATCGCGTGCGCCACCCCGGGAACTCGTCCAGCAAACGCACTGATCAGCCAGTTGAGGTCGCGAGCCGCCTGGCTCAGGTTCGGGTGGTCCGTCTGCTGCACTACCGCTGCTCCTCCTCGTACCGCTGGTTCGGGGCCCAGTCCTCCTCGTCGCCGGTGCGGAACACCGGCACCACCGCTGGCCCCCGGCCCGCCGTCGCCCAGTCCAGGCCCTCCGCCTGGGCCTGCCGGACGCCGCCGTAGAGGCGGGCCAGCGCGCTACCGACCGCCTCCGGGTCCAGGTCCGCGCGCGGCGCCGGTGCTGACCGGCGACCGGACGCGTCCTGCGCGCGCAGCTGCGCCATCGGGACCCGCAGCGGCAAGCCACGGTCGGAGACACCACCGGTCACCGGCACCTCCGGAGGTCCCTCGGGCAACCGCCCGGCCGGCCGGGACGGCTGCGCCGCACTGCCCGGCACCGGGCGCGACCACCACGCCGTGCCTGCCGATCCTGCCCGCACACCGGCGCCGAGCACATCCTCCGCCCGGGTCGGCACGCCGCGCCATCCGGGTCGCGCTTCCACCGCCGCGGGCCATCGCGACCCGGAGCTGCGCATGTTGGCGATCAGCGCCGGGATGCCGGAGGTCGGCGCGTCGACCGGCTCCGGCCGGGCCGGCGCCGGCACGAGCAGCTCGGGCGGCAGCCACACGCTCGCCACCAGCCCTCCGCCGGGGGTGGGCCGGTGGCCACCCGGCAGACCAGGCCGCAGCTGCACCCGGATTCCGTGCCGTGCGGCCAGGTGGCTGACCACGACCAGGCCCATCCGCTCGGCGACGGCGACGTCCACCAGCGGCGGCGTGGCGAGCGTCTCGTTCGCCTCTTCCAGCGCCTGGGCGCTCATGCCGATGCCGCCGTCCGCGACCTCGATCAACGCCCCGCCCGCCTTCGCGTCCCGCTCGGCGGCCGCGGCCCGCCCGACGGCCGGCCCGCCCGTGACCAGCACCGCGCTGTGCGGCGGGGAGAACGCGGTGGCGTTCTCCAGCAGCTCCGCGAGCAGGTGCGCCACGTCGCCCACGGCCCGGCCGACCAGGAACAGCTGGTCGTCCACGTCATGCTGGACCCGCGGGTACTGCTCGATCTCGGCCACCGCGGCGAGCACCACAGCGGAGAGTGAGACCGGCTCGGTCCACCGCCGCCGTGACTCGCTGCCGGCCAGGACCAGCAGGTTGTCGTCGTTGCGCCGCATGCGCGCGGCAAGGTGGTCGAGCTGGAACAGGTTGGCCAGCTGGTCCGGGTCGCTCTCCCCGCGCTCCAGCTGGTCCAGCAGCTCCAGCTGGCGCTCCACCAGCACCTGGCTGCGCCGGGCCAGGTTGACGAAGATGGCGTTCACGTTGCGACGCATGGTGGCCTGCTCCACGGCGAGGTGGACCGCGCTGCGGTGGACCGCGTGGAAGGCCTCCGCCACGTCGCCGATCTCGTCGGCCGATTGCACGACCGGCGCCTCGATGTCCGTGGTGGGGTCCGCGGCATCGCCCTGCCGCAGGCGCTCCAGCAGCCGCGGCAGCTGCAGCTGGGCCACGGTCAGCGCCTGGCCGCGCAGCTGGCGCAGGGACCGCGCCATCGACCGGCCGATCGCCACCGAGGCCGCCATCGCGGCGAGCAGCACCAGCAGGACCAACCCGGCGACGACCACGGTCTGCCGCCACTGCGCGGCGCTCGCCCGGTCCGCCCGGCGCACGGCGTTGTCGACCAGCTCGGCCTCGACCTGGCGGACCAGGTCGTGCTCGGCGGTGCTCGCCGTCCACCACTTCGCCGGGTCCAGGTCGACCACGTCGTTCACGGCCGTCGCGGTGGCGGCCTCCTCCAGCTTGCCCGCCTCCTGGGCCTCCGGCGCGGCCAGCGCGCGCTCGTACCGCTCGACCTGCGCCTCGGTGGCCGCGGCGCGGAACTGGGCGAGCGCGGCCAGCTGCTGGGCGCGCAGGTCGGACAGCTCCACCTTGTCGCTGCCGACGTACCGGCCGGCGCTGGCCACCGCGAACAACCGGCCGCGCAGCAGGGAGTTGACCTCCTTCGCCCGGGCGAGCTCCACATAGGCCAGTACCGGCTGGCTCAGCTCGCGCTGTGCGTCGCCCGGCGACGGCTGGGCGAGCAGGTCGAGCAGGGAGCCGATGATGCGGGTGTAGCCGTCGGAGACCGAGGCGCCGCGCAGGCCGCCGCCGAGCACCCCGTCCCGGAGCTGGCCGAGCTGGGTGAGCTGCTCGTTGACCGCGGAGAGCGCCGAGCGCCAGGCCGCCGAGCCGCCATCGTGGTGGCGGGCGGCGGCCCGGTACGCGTCCACGCTCGCGTCCACCGAGCGGTGGATCGGTTCGAGCACGGCAGTGAGCCGGGCACTGGCCTGGCCAGGGGTCGCGGTGCTGCCCAGCGCGGCCAGTTCGCCGAGCGTCCGGTCGCGCTCCAGCTGCAGCTCGTGCACGAGCGCGGTCACCTGCCGGGCCAGCCCGACCTGGCCGGCGAACTCGTCCAGCTGGCTGGCCCGGCTGGCCACGGTGCCGGTCTGCAGGCCGGCCAGAATCAGGAACGCCACCGAGGGGACGACCAGCACCGCGGCGAGCTTGGTGCCCACCCGCCAGTCGCGCACCCGGAACAGGGAGGGCTGGCGCGGGCCGGGTGGCGCGCCCGGCGGACGCCCGCGGCGGTGCGACCCGACGGACATGTCCGGCCGTCTCTGGTCAGCGGCGACCACGCGTCCCACCTCTTCCCAAGAATCAGCCGATCCACCCCGCCCGGTCATCGGTCATCGTGATGATAGGGCCACCCGCGCCGCGCCGAGCGCCCCGGCTTCCGGCTCGACCAGGTCGGAGACGGCCCGCGGGGCGAGCGCCACCCGGAATGCCCGCCGCCACCACGCCGACTGGGCCACGGCCCGGCCGGCCAGCACCACGTCCACCAGCGCGTCGCCACCCGCGGTGCGGGTGGTCTCCAGCTCGGCGAGGTCCCGCGCCACCATCCGGCACACCCCGTCCATCAGCCCGGCCCAGATCTGCACGGCCGAAGTGGTGATGCCGAGCCCGCGCAGCTCGCCGGCGCCCGGCGGAGCGAGGCCCGGCGGCCGGTCGCCGGCCAGCCGGGGGTCGGCCCACACGCCGGTGCCCGGCTCGATCCGCGCCAGCGCCGCCTCCAGCGCGGGACCCTCCGGCAGCCGCAGCACCGACTTGGCCCATCGGAAGAGATTCCCGCCGGCCGAGTACGCGGCGCCGGTCACCACCCGCTCGTGGTCCACCCGGTACCGCCACAGGGTCTGTGGCAGATGCGGCAAGGTGGTGCCCGGCGGGCAGTGCTGGACCAGGCGTACCGCCGCCGAGGTGCCCACGTTGACCGCCGCGCGGTGCTCGTCCTCGCAGCCGGCGCCGAAGTTGGACGCCGCGCCGTCGCCGATGGTCGGCGCCCACAGCGCGTCCCGCAGCGCCGGCCAGCGGCGGGCGTAGGCCGGCGCCAGCCGGCCGCGCCAGCCGGCCGGAGCCAGTTCGGGCAGCTCGCCCTCGCCGACCCCGGCCAGCTGCGTGGCCTCCGCGTCCCAGCGCAGCTCGGCCAGGTCAAGCATGCCGGTGCCGGACGCCATGGACACCGACATCGGGACGCCGTCGAGCAGGTCACTGAGGATCAGCTCGGGCAGGCCGAGGAAGCGCACCACCCGGGCGCCGAGGTGGGCGCGCAGCCACGGCAGCCGCACGGTCCAGTAAATCCGGTGCCACCAGGCGCCGGTCCGCTGGTGGAAGGCCTCCGGATCCGCCGGGCCGGGCACGTCGGGCCCGGCCGCCGGCCGGGTGTCCAACCAGGTGACCACCGGCCCGAGCGGCTCGCCCCGGGCATCGATGGGTACCACCGAGTGCCACTGCGCGGACGTGGCCACCAGGGTCACCCCGTCCAGCGCCCCACGGGCGTGAAGCTCGTCGATGCATTCCACCAGCGCGCCATGGTACGCCTTGCCGTCCAGCGTGCCCGTCCCGGCCTCATCCACATCGACCGTCACCGACCGGCGCACCACCGGTCCCGGCCGGCAGTCGGGCAGCACCATGGCGCGCACCGACGAGGTGCCCATGTCCACGGCCAGGACGAGATTGGCATCCACCGATGTATTCGCACCCGCCTTCGCGTCCCACCCGGGTGGTGTCCACCCGCCTTCCGCCCGGGTGTCCCGACCCGCCGCCGCGCCCCACCCGCACCCCCACCGTACGTTATGCTCGGTGCCGTGCTCGCGCGACTCAACAGCTGGTGGCCTGCCACGATGGCGGCCCACACCGTGCGCGCGTAGCTGACCTGTGACCACGCGGCCGCCCGACGAGGCGGCCGCCGTCGTTCCCCGGGCGCAACCGCCACGCCGCCGGCCCCAGCGCCGAAGGAACGACCATGTCCCTGCTGCACCGGATTCTGACCGACCCCGACCCGGGCCCGTTCGCCCTGCTGCGGCGGGAGGGCCGCGCGCACGTCGAGGTGCTGGTGGGTGAGCTGGCCACCGCCGACACGCTCGCCACCATCCCCCTTCCGAGCGGGCCGGGCCCGCGGACGCTCGCCGTTGTCCCCTACCGGCAGGTCGCCGAGCGCGGCTTCGCCTGCGTCGACGACCACGCCCCGCTGACCTGCCTGCGCGTGAGGGAATCGGAGGAGGTGCCGCTGGCGGACGCGCTGGCGCTCCTGCCGGACCGCGTGGTCGAGCTGTCCGGGGGCAGCTTCGACATCGGTGACGCGGAGTACGGCCGGACTGTCGAGGCGGTGCTGCGCGACGAGATCGGCCGCGGCGAAGGCGCCAACTTCGTCATCCATCGCACGTTCACCGCCTCGGTCGCCGGCAGTCCGGTCGCCGCCGGGCTGGCCGCGCTGCGCCGGCTGCTGGTCGGCGAGCGCGGGGCGTACTGGACCTTCCTGGTGCACACGGACCGCACGTTCGTCGGCGCGACCCCGGAGCGGCACGTCAGCGTCGAAGACGGCACGGTGATGATGAACCCCATCAGCGGCACGTACCGCCACCAGCCGGGCGGCCCGGACCGCGACGGTCTGCTGCGCTTCCTCGCCGACCGCAAGGAGATCGACGAGCTGTACATGGTGCTGGACGAGGAGCTGAAGATGATGGCCGACGTGGCCGAGCTGGGCGGGCAGGTGGTCGGTCCGTACCTGAAGCAGATGTCCCAGCTCACGCACACCGAGTACCTGCTGGCCGGCGAGACCGCGCTGGACGTGCGGGAGGTCCTGCGCCGGACCATGTTCGCCCCGACCGTGACCGGCAGCCCGATCGAGAACGCCTGCCGGGTGATCGCCCGGCACGAGCGGCGCGGGCGCGGCTACTACGCCGGAGTCCTCGCGCTGCTCGGCCACGACGCATCCGGCCGGCAGACGCTGGACGCGCCGATTCTGATCCGCACCGCGGAGATCGATCACGCCGGACGGCTGCGCGTGCCGGTCGGCGCGACCCTGGTCCGAAACTCCACGCCCGACGGCGAGGTGGCCGAGACGTACGCCAAGGCGGCGGGAATCCTCGCGGCCTTCGGCGCGCCCGCCGCAGGTGCCGCCGCCGTGCCGATGGCCGGCGCGCCTCCGGTGGCGGATCCGTCCCTGGTCGACGCGGAGATCCAGTCGGCGCTCGCCGCGCGCAACGAGCACCTCGCCCGGTTCTGGCTGACCCGGCGAGGCCCCGGTACGGCGCTGCCCGAACTCGCTGGGCGGCGGATTCTGATCATCGATGCCGAGGACACCTTTACCGCCATGCTCGCCCATCAGCTGCGAGCTTTGGGCTTCGAGGTCACCCTGCGCCCGTACCACAGCTGCGGTGACGCGACCGGTTTTGACATCGTCGTTCCGGGTCCCGGGCCGGGCGACCCGGGCGACCTCGGCGACCCGAAGATGGCCCTCCTGCACCGCCTGGTCGCAGACCTGCTGGACCGCGGCCAGCCGACCCTCGCGGTCTGTCTGGGGCACCAGGTGCTCTGCGCCCGGCTCGGCTTGCGGCTGCACAGGCGCACCGCTCCGTACCAGGGGGTGCAGCAGGAGATCGACCTGTTCGGCCGCGCGCGCCGGGTCGGCTTCTACTCCACCTTCACCGCACTGTCTGCGGCCGACCGGTTGGACACGCCGTACGGGGAGGTGCGGCTGGCGCGGGACACTGTGGACGGCGCCGTGCACGCGCTGCGCGGTCCTGCGTTCGCGGGTGTCCAGTTCCACCCGGAGTCGGTCCTCACCGAGGACGGCCTGGAGATCCTCGCCGAGCTCGCCCGCGGGCTCGTCGGCGCGCGCAGCGCGGAGGAGGTCATCGGCTGACGATCAGGTCGGCGAGAGCGCGGATCAGCCGGTCTGGCGCCACGCGCCAGACCGGCTGGAAACAGGCTCACCGGCCGGCGGGACAGGTCGCCGGCGACCCTCGGCCAGCGTGTGCTTCGCGCCCGAGGGTCACCGTGAACGATCCTGACCAGCTGATCCGCGCCGACCACGGACGGCAGCGGCTGCTGCTCGCCGGTGCCGACCCGGGGGTCAGCCCTTCACCGCTCCGGTGGCGAGCCCGCCGATCAGCTGCCGCTCGGCCACCGCGTAGAACGCCAGCGCCGGAACCATCGCGAGCACCACGTACGCCAGGATCCGGGCGGTATCGGCGGCGAACTGGCCCTGGAACTGCTGCACGCCCTGGGGCAGGGTCCACGAGGTCGGCTCGTTGAAGACCACCAGCGGGAGCAGGAAGTTGTTCCAGCTGGCCACGAGCGCGAGCACGGAGACCGTGGCCAGCGCGGGCCGGGCCATCGGCAGCAGGATGCGCCAGAAGAAGCCGAGTGGGGTGCAGCCGTCCAGGGTGGCCGACTCCTCGATCTCGGCCGGGATGGTGCGGAAGAAGGAGCGCAGGATGATGATCGTCACCGGGAGCCCGAACGCGGCCTGCGGCAGGATCACCCCGAGCGGGTTGTCCAGCAGGTCTATCTGACGCAGCACGATGTACAGCGGCAGGATGGCCACCGCGAACGGGAACATCAGCCCGGTGGTGAAGAGGGTGAACAGCAGCTCCCGGCCGCGGAACGCGAACCGCGCGAAGATGAACGCCGCCATCGCGGAGACCAGCACCACCAGCGCCACCGTGGCGACGGCGATGTAGGTGCTGTTCCACAACGGCCGCCAGAAGCCGGAAGACGTGATGATCTCCCGGTAGTTCTCCCACCGCCACGGGTGCGGCCAGCCGAACGGGTTGGTGGTCAGCTGGCCGTTGTCCTTGAACCCGGCCAGCACCCCGTAGAGGACCGGGATGACGATGCCGAGGCCGACCAGGATGGCGATCACGTGCAGCGGCAGGTTCCGCCAGGCGGAACGCCTCATCGCTTGCCTCCCATGGTGGTGATGGCTCCTTCGATGTCGCGGCGCAGCACGAACCGCTGGTAGAACAGCGCGAAGACCAGGCTGATCAGGAACATCGCCACACTGATCGCGTTGGCGTACCCCACCTCCTGGCGGTGGAAGCCGTACTCGAACATGGTGACCGCCATCGTCTCCGAGGAATGGACCGGACCACCGCGGGTGAGCACGTACACCAGGTCGAAGAGCTGGATCGCGCCGATCACGGACAGGAAGACGCTGATCCGGATGGTCGGCCCGAGCAGCGGCAGGGTGATGCGCCGGAAAACCTGCCAGGTGCCGGCACCGTCGGTCATCGCCGCCTCGGTCAGCTCCTTGGGGATGTTCTGCCGGCCGGCCAGGTACAGGATCATGTGGAAGCCGAAGTACTTCCAGCTGATCACGAAGAAGAGCGCGTAGAGCACCAGCGATGTGTCACCGAGCCACTCCTTGGCCAGGCTGTCCAGCCCGACCTTGGTGAGGATCTGGTTCACCAGACCCGTCTCCGGCGAGAGGACCATGGTGAACAGCACCGCGGCGATGACCTCGGACAGCACGTACGGCGCGAAGAAGATCAGCCGGTACACGCTGCGGAACCGGATCTGCTGGTTGAGCAGCAGGGCGAGGCCGAGCGCGACGGGCAGCTGGACGACCAGGGACAGCACGACCAGGATCAGGCCGCGCTTGAGGTCGCCGCGGAAGATCTCGTCCTGCGCCAGGCGGGTGAAGTTGTCCAGGCCGATGAACTCCATCGGCGTGTCGACAAAGCCGTTCCACTTGAAGAAGCTGGTGTAGATCCCGAACAGCACGGGCGTGATGACCAGGCCGAGGAACAGCACCAGCGCCGGGAGCAGGAACAGGGTGATGGTGAGCAGCCGCGCGCCGCGGCGGCGCCGCAGGCCGGGCGGCCGGGCGATGCCCGGCCGCTCCGGTCGGGGCGGCGCCGCCGTAGCGGGCTGATGGACCCCGGTCGCCATTCAGCTACAGCGTCTTCGCGGTCTTGGCGATGTCCTGCGCGACCTTCTCCGGGCTGGCCTTCCCGGCCACCAGCTCGGCCACGCTGTCGTTGACCTGGGTGCCCAGCGCCGGCGGGTACTTCTGGTCCAGGTACATCTGGAACTTGGGCGCCTTGGCCACCAGCTGCTGCACCATCTTGAGGTTCTCGTCGGTGAGCGCCGTCTCTGCGCCCTGGACCACCGGGATGACGCCGCCTGCCTCGGTGACCAGCTTCTTCTGGTTGTCCACCGAGAGGAAGTACTTGACGTACTCGAAGGCCTCGTCCGGCGCGTTCTTGCCGACCGCCATGCCGTTGCCGCCGCCGAACACGTCGTCGGGCGAGCCCTTGCCGTTCTCGCCCGGGTCGAGCCCCGGGAACGGGAAGAAGCCGAGCTTGTCGCCGATGCCTTCCTTGCTGGTGGAGTACGCCGCCTCGGTCGGGCCGGCCCACTGGCCCATCAGCTCCATGGCCGCCAGGCCGTTGCCCATGATGCCCGCCTGGCCGTCGTTGGCCGAGTACTTGGCGCCGAGGAAGCCCTTCTGGAACGGCTGCAGGTCGATCAGCTTCTTGAACGCTTCGCCCGCCTTGACGAAGTCGTCGGTGTCGAACGAGCCGTCCTTCGCGGCCTTCTCCAGGCCGTCCACGCCCGCGTACCGGATGGCCAGGTAGGACCAGTAGAAGTGGGCCGGCCACTTCTCCGCCCCGGCGAGCGCGATCGGGGTGATGCCGGCCGCCTTGATCTTCTGCACCACGTCCAGGAACTCGGACCAGGTCTTGGGGATCTCGGTGACCTTCGCCTTCTCGAAGAGCTCCTTGTTGTACCAGAACCCGACCGCCCCGAGGTCGAACGGGACACCGTACTGCTTGCCGTTGACCTGGTAGGCCTCCAGGCCGTGCTTGTTGATGGTGCTCAGCCAGGACTGGGCGTCAGCGGGGAACTCCTTCACCAGGCCGGCCGAGACCTGGTTCTCCAGCACGCCGCCGCCCCAGGAGTGGAAGATGTCCGGCGGGTTGCCGGCCTGGGTGACCGTGGTCAGCTTCGCCTTGAACGCCTCGTTCTCCAGCGGGGTAATGTTGATCTTGACGCCGGGGTGTGCCGACTCGTACGCCTTGGCGATGTTCGCGTAGACGGTCAGGCCCGGGTCGGTGTTGGAGATGTGCCACCAGTTGATGGTCGCGTTGCCGCTCTTGCCGCCTCCGCCGCTGTTGTCGTCGTCGCCACCGCAGCCGCTGAGGATGATCGCGCCCGCCCCGGCACCGGCCAGGCCCAGCAACGACCTACGGGAGAAATAGGGAGTCGTCATGGGTCACCGCAACTTTCGGTCCGTGCTCCGATAATTTCTTTGTGGACGAAGGGCACGTTACGACGGCATAAACGCTGGGTCAAGAGACCCGACATTACAGTTCCGGCAAGCTTGCCGCGCCGGATCAAAACCCCGTGCCAGGCTTGCCCGCCGGGCCCCGGCGGTGGCGGCCGGCCGGTCCGGCGGCCCGCTGATCGTTCCGGAAACCTGCCGGAAGACGCACCAGCCAGCCCGTCGCATCCCAGCTGTCCGTGCCCAGCTTCGGGCCGCTGGTGTGCGGGCGCCTGGACCCCGGTCACGCCCGGTCCGGCGTCCGACCTGACCGCCCCTGCAGGGACCTGGCCGGAAATGGCTGGGATTGCGTCGTACCCCCCGGGCACCATGAACCCGGAGGTACCGACCACGATGACGCTTGAGCCCTACCGGCGCGTACTGGCCCTGCCCGGCGTGCGGCCCCTGATCCTGCTCGCGCTGCTGGCCCGGGTGCCGGTCACCGCCGCGGGCATCACGCTGACCCTGCACGTGGTGTTGGAGCTGCGCCACGGGTACGGCGCGGCCGGGCTGGTCGGCGCTGCCTCGACGGTCGGCTCGGCGCTGGGCGCGCCCCTGCTCGGCCGGCTGGTCGACCGCCGCGGGCTGCGGCTCATGCTCGGCGTGACCACCGTCGCCGAGGCGGTGTTCTGGAGCGTGGCACCGGTCCTGCCGTACCCGGCACTGCTGGTCGCCGCGTTCGCCGGCGGGCTGCTGACGCTGCCGGTCTTCTCGGTGATCCGGCAGTCCGTGGCGGCGCTCGTGCCCGAGGCGCAGCGGCGCCCGGCGTACGCGCTGGACTCGATGTCGGTCGAACTGTCCTTCATGGCCGGTCCGGCGCTGGCGGTCTTCGTCATCACCAGCTTCTCCGCGCAGGTCGCGATGGCCGCGGTCGGCGCGGGCACCGTGCTCGCCGGGGTGGCCTTGTTCGCCCTCAACCCGCCGGTCCGCGGCGACGAGGCCGACGAAGGCGCCTCCACCGCGCCGGCGCCGCGGCGGCGGGAGTGGCTGCGGCCGCGGCTGGTGGCGCTGCTCGCGGTCGCCACGGCGACCACCGTGGTGCTCGGCGGCACCGATGTCGCCCTGGTGGCGGCGCTGCGCGAGGCCGGCCAGGTGAGCTGGACCGGAGCGGTGGTCGCGCTGTGGGCCGGGTACTCGCTGGCCGGCGGATTCGTCTTCGGCATGGTGCACCGGCCACTCTCGCCGCTGCTGCTGACCGGGCTACTCGGCGCGTTCACCATCCCGGTCGGGCTGGCCGGGGACTGGCGCTGGCTGTGCCTGGCGATGGTGCCCGCGGGCGCGCTGTGCGCGCCGTCGCTGGCCGCCGGCGCGGACGCGGTGAGCCGGCTGGCCCCGGCCGGCGCCCGCGGCGAGGCGATGGGCCTGCACGGCTCCGCGCTCACCGTCGGCATGGCGGTCGGCGCCCCGCTGGCCGGCTCGGTTATCGACGCCACCACCCCGGCCTGGGGGTTCGCGGTGGCCGGCCTGGTCGGCGGCGGCCTCACCCTCGCCGCGCTGCCGCTCGCCCACACCGGCAGGGACCGGACGGTCGGCGGGTCGGACGAGCCGGCCCAGGCGGACCAGCCCGACCTCGTCCGCGTACCCGACTAGCGTCCGGGCTTGGCCGGACGTTCCGGGCGATCCGTGCGGCCAGCATCCGCCTGACCGCGTCATCCGGACACCGCCCCGGCCTGCGCCGCGTGGCGTACGCCGCGCGCCGGCCGTACGTCGCGCGACGCAGCCGGCAATCCGTCGCCGGGCCGGCGCGCGGTGGCGCGTGGGGGGCAGCCTGGAGGTGGCGCGACGGCGAGGAGGAGACGATGGCGACACAGATCCGGGCCTCCGACGAGGAGCGGGAGCGGGTTGCGCGCATCCTGCAGACGGCGATGGCCGAGGGCCGGCTCACCCTGCAGGAGGGCGACGAGCGGCTGGCCGCGGCGTACGCGGCCATTTACCGCGAAGACCTCACCCCGCTCACCGCGGACCTGCCGGAAGGCGGCCGGCCCGCGCTGGCCGATCCGCCCCGGGCGCACGAGCTCGCCCGGCGGCGCCAGCCGCCGCCCGCCGGCAGGTTGGCCTTGGTGGCGATGGTGGTGGTCGGTCTGTCGGTGCTCGCCGGCGCCGCCGTCTTCTGGCCGGCGATCCCGCTGGCGTTCCTCATCTTCGGCCTGCTCGCGCGGCTGCGCTTCTACCAGCTCGCCCGGGGGTCCCGCCATTGGCCGGGCGGGCGATGGCCGGCCGACCGTTGGTACCCGGGGCGGTGGCGCTGAGGCGCGCCTCCCCCGGCCGGGCTGTCCACTGTGGCACAGTCGCCGGCATGATGGGACCGTCTCACGCGCTGTCCGGCGCGGCAGTGTGGCTGGCCGGGTCCTGGGCGCTGGACCACTTCGCCGGCTACGGGCAGTCGCCGCTCGCGATCGCGGTCGGCACCGCGGTCTGCGCCGGAAGCACGCTCCTGCCCGACATCGACCTCTCCGGCCGGGTGACCGCCAACCGCGGCGGCGCCACGGTGGCCCGGACGTTCGGCGTGGTGTCGCTGTTCTTGGCCGAGGTGGTCGAGAAGGTCTCGCTCGCGGTGTACCGCGCCACCCGCACCCGCCGCGACCCGCAGCGGGAGTACGGCCACCGGACGTTGACGCACACCCTGCCGTTCACCGGGTTGCTCGCCTGGGGCACCACCGCCCTCTGCGCCGAGTACGGCAAGTGGGCGGTGATCGGCGTGCTGTTCTTCACCTTCGGGCTGGCCCTGCGCGGCCTCCTGGACGAGTGGGCGGAGCGCGCCGGCTGGCTGGTCGTCACGGCCCTGTCCGCCGCGGCGGCCGGCGTGGCCTTCGCCCTCCTGCCGGCTGGGCGCGGCTACCCGATGCTCGGACTCGCCGTCGGGGTGGGGTGTCTGGTGCACCTGGTGGGCGACATGCTCACCTCGTCCGGCGTACCGCTGCTGTGGCCGATCCCCACCGGCCGGCGGATGTGGCGGATGATCGGCGTGCCGGACGCCGCCGCGATCCGCGTCGGCGGCAGGGGGGAACGGCTGCTGCGGGTGGCGTTCCTGGTGGTCTGCCTGGCCGCCGCGGCCGCCATGTTCTCGGCGCCGATCCACCAGGCCCTCGACCGGGTGGCGTCCTTGCCGGCATCCCGCTAGGCCGGGCCGGCCACCGGCTGCCGCCGCGCGGGCGGGTGTGCCTGCGGCGGATCAGACCAGCCCGTGCTCGTGGGCGAAGACGACGATCTGCACCCGGTCCCGCAGGCCGAGCTTGCGGAGGATGGCGCCGACATGAGTCTTGACCGTCGACTCGCTGGCGTAGATCTGGCCCGCGATCTCCGTATTGGACAGTCCACGCGCGACAGCGGTGAACACCTGGCGTTCCTTCTCGGTCAGCGCCTGATACGCCGCGGGCGGCGCCGCCCGGCTGCGGAACTGGGCGTCGAGGAGCATGGCGAGGTCGCCCGGGGCGAGCACGGCGTTGCCCGTGTACACGGTTCTGATGGCTTCCCGCAGCATCGCCGGAGTGGTGTCCTTGAGCAAGAAGCCGCTGGCCCCGTAGCGGATCGCGGTGGCGGCCCGGTCGTCCAGGTTGAACGTGGTCAGCACAATCACCCGTACCGGTTCGGTGCGCCGGGCGGCCCGCTCCGGGGCGAAGATCTGCCTGGTCGCCTCCACCCCGTCCATCTCCGGCATCCGGATGTCCATCAGCACCACGTCGGGGCGCAGCTCGTCGACCAGCCGCACCGCCTCCAGGCCGTCCCCGGCGGCGCCGACCACCCGCATGCCGTCCTGGGCGTCGATGATGACCCGCACCCCTTCCCGGAAGAGCTCCTGGTCGTCGACGAGGAGGACGCCGATCTCGCGGTCCGCGTCGGTCACCGGGCCGCCACCTCGCGCGCACCGGCCCGGACCGGCACCCAGGCGGTCACCGTGAAGACCGTGCCGTCGGGCGAATCGCGGCGTCGTACGTCGAGACGCCCGCCCACGGAGTCCAACCGCCGTCGCATCCCGGTCAGCCCCTGCCCGGTCTCCCCCGCGCGCTGTGCGGCCGGGCGGTCGACCACGTTGCTGACCTCCAGCCGCAGGTCGCCACCGTGCTCTCCCCAGTGCCGCTCGACCCGCACCGGCCGGTCGCGGCGGCCGTGCTTGAGCGCGTTGGTGAGCATCTCCTGCAGCACCCGGTAAGCGACCACCTCCAGCTCGGGCGGCATCGGCCGAGCGGTGCCGTACTCGGCCGCGTCCACCTGGTGGCCGGCCGCGCGGATCCCGTCGATGAGGCTGTCCAAGCCGCCCGCGCGCGGTGCCGGTGGGTCGCCGGCTGCGCTGAGCACCCGCCGGACATCCCGCAGGGAGGCGCGCGCCGAGTCGGCGATGGTGGCCATCGTCCGCTTCAGCTTCGTGCCGTCGGGGTCCTCGACGTACTGGGCGGACTCGGCCTGGGCGAGGATGACCGCGAGCGAGTGGCCCACGACGTCGTGCACGTCCCGGGCCAGCCGCGCCTGCTCCTCGCGGAGCCGGGCGATCTCCCGGGCCTGCTCCATCTCGCGTTGGGCGCGGGCCGCCTGCTGCTCGGCCGCGACCATCGACCGCCGGGACTCGGCCGCCCGGTCGAGGAAGCGGGCGGCGAGCCCGGCCAGCCACGGCAGCCCGAGCAGCGCGACAACCGCGATGGCGACGACGACCTGCCACGAGGTCCCGAGCTGGTATGCCGCTTCAACCCAGCGCCCCGAGCCCAGGCCGAAGAACCGGTAGAAAGGCCGGGGACCGATCAGCACGACAATCACGGCCGGGGCGACGAGCACCGACATCCCACCGGCGACGACGGTGGTCGGCTGCCCCCAGCGGGCGGTCCCGAAGGCGACCACGGCCAGCGCGCTCTCCACCAACAGGACCGGCGTCATGGTAACCAGGTGGAACAGACCGACGGCCCAGGCCGCGGTGAGGGCGGCCGCGGGGGCGTGCCGGAACAGCGCCACCGCGGTGGCCGCACCCAGGGCCGCCAGCGCCAGTGCGTACGGCGGGTCGCCGGGCGGGGCCGCGTCGAGGGCTTCGACCATACCGAGGACGAAGACGAGCACGCCGGCGCCGGCATCCGGCCCCCATGCCCGCCAGGGCAACGCGTTCATCGTGTCACCGCCACGCCGCAATGGAAGCACGAACCTCACCGCGACGCCGATCCGGCGAGCGCGTCGGTGACCAGCAGGTCAAGCAGGTCGGCGTAGGCCATGCCGGCGGCGGCGAACATCTTGGGTACCTGCGAATGCTCGGTGAACCCGGGGATCGTGTTGACCTCGTTGAGCACCGGGCCGCGCTCGGTCAAGAAGAAGTCGACCCGGGCCAGGCCGGCGCAGCCCAGCGCGTCGTACACCGCGACGGCGGCCCGTTCCAGCTCCGTGCGTTCCGTGTCGGCCAGCGGGGCCGGGACCAGGAAGCGGGCCGACCCGTCGTACTTCGTCCGGTGGTCGAAGATGCCCTCGGCCAGGATCTCCAGCGGCGGGGCGACCTGCCGGCCGCCACCGGGCCGGCCGAGCACGGCAACGTCGATCTCGCGGCCGTGCACCACCTCCTCCACCAGGACCCGGTCGTCGTACGCGAAGGCGGCGGCCAGGGCCGCCGGTAGCTGCTCGGCGGAGTCGACGAGCGAGACGCCCTGGCTGGAGCCGGCGGCGACCGGCTTGACCACGACCGGTCCCCGCCAGGCGTACGCCCCGACGTCGGCGCGGGTGAGCAGCTGACCGGGCGCGGTGGCCACTCCGACCGCGCCGGCGACCAGCTTGGTGACCCACTTGTCCATCGCCAACGCCCCGGCGCGCGGCGGCGACCCGACGTGGGGCACGCCCGCCAGGTCGCACAGGGCCGCCAGAGTGCCGTCCTCGCCGTGCGGGCCGTGCAGCATGGGCAGCACCGCGTCGCAGGTCCTCAGCACCTCGATCGCGGCGGCCAGCCCCACCGGTTGGCCGCTGTGGTCGCGCCACGTCCCCTCCCGGTCGATGGTGAGGCGGACGACGTCGTGACGGCCGGCCAGCGCGTCGGCGACCGCCGCCGCGGATGCGAGCGAGACGTCGTGCTCGCCGCTGCGGCCTCCGCCGACGACGGCGACCCGGCTCATCGCAGGCTCCTCAGTACCGGCCGCCCGGCAGCTGCCGCCACTCTCCGGTGCAGCCGCTGCCCCAGCCCGGTGACGATGTCGTGCTCGATCGTCGCGGCCCAGGCCGCCCACTCCGCGGCCGTCGGCTCGCCCGCGTCCCCGGGTCCGAACACGGTGGCGACCTCGCCCGGGTGCACCGGTTCGTCGCCGAGATCGATGACGGTCATGTCCATCGATATCTGCCCCACCACTGGGCGGCGCCGCCCGCGTATCAGCACTTCGGCTCGGCCGGACGCGTGGCGGGGCAGCCCATCGGCGTACCCGAGCGGGAGCAGGCCGAGGGTGGTGGCCCGCGGCGCCGACCAGCTTGCGCCGTAGCCGACCGGTGTGCCCGCCCGGACCTGCCGCGTCTCGATGACCGGCGCGGTGAGTGTCATCGCCGGGCGCAGCCGGGTGGTGCCGGACGGATCGATGCCGACCAGCCCGGCGCCGACCCGGCTCATCGTGTGATGGCTCTGCGGGTCGGTGAGGGTGGCCGCGGTCGCCGCGAGGTGGCGGTCGCGGGGACGCAGGCCGGCGGCGCGGGCCAGCCGCACGCCCCAGGCGAAGCGGGCCCGGGCGGCGGCGTTGCTCGGATCCGCGGGCCGGTCGGCGCAGGACAGGTGACCCATCACGCCGACCACCCTGATGCGTCCCTGCCGCTCCAGGAACCGGGCCGCGCGGCACAGCTCGGGCCAGTTGGCCGGGGCCGCCCCTTCGCGGGCCATTCCGGTGTCGAGCATCAGGTGCACCCGGGCACCGGGGGCCAGCTGGGCCACGGCGTGCAGGTGCTGCCGACTGGGCACGCCGACTTCGATGTCGTACGCGGCCGCGGCCGAGTAGTCGCCGTCGGGTGGGTTGAGCCAGCTGAGCACCGGTGCGGTGCAGCCCGCCTCGCGCAGGGCGACCGCCTCGGCCAGGGAGGTGACGCCGAGCCGGGTCGCCCCGGCGGCCAGCGCCGCCCGGGCCACGTCGACGGCGCCGTGGCCGAACCCGTCGGCCTTGACCACCGCCATCAGCTCGCCGGTGGCCCGGCCGGCGAGCAGCCGAGTGTTGGCGGCGACCGCGCCCAGGTCGACGGTGAGCGTGGCCGCGCCGGCCCGCGGGCGGGCCACGGCGGCCAGGGTCGGGGCGGTCACTGCTGGCTCCCGGGAAGTTCGACGGGGCCGTAGATCGCGGCGGGTGCGCCCGTCGTCACCGCCCAGTACGAGTCGCCGTACGACCAGTGCCACCACTCCGTGGGGTAGTTCACCAGGCCGGCGGCGCTGAGCACGCGCGCCAGCAGGTCCCGGTGGGCACGGGCGGCCGGCGACAACCCGGGCGCGGCGAAGTAGCACGCCCCGCCGGACTCCTCCGGAGTGGCATCGATCGGGGTGCCCAGGTCGAGCTCGCCGCCCGCGTTGTCGACCAGGGTCAGGTCCACCGCCGCACCGGCGACGTGTGGCGCCACCTCGACCGGGGCGACGAACCTGCTGGTCAGCCGCTCCAGATCGGCCGCCGGAAGGCCCGGGTACGCCGCCTGCAGCTGGTCGGCGTAGCGGGCGATGATCGCCCGCTGCACCGCCACCGGCCGGTGGCCCTCGACCACCCGCAACCCGATGCCCTCCGGCAGCAGGTCACGGGCGATCGCCAACCGGGCCGCCAGACTTGTTCGGACCAGGGCGCGCCGCGGACCGAACGACGCGTCGAGGGCGACCAGCGGCTCGCCGCTGTCGACCACCGGAACCGCGCCGACCTGTGGGTCGGAGAGAAGAATCGTCACGGCGACCACGATGGCGGCCGCGGTCCCGGCGCCGCCTCCGTCTCAGGTGCCGATCTGCTGTCCCACGGGACAACGCCGCCCCGCCCAGGAGACAAGCCGATTCGCCCGCGGGACAAGCCGATCCGTTCGGGCGGGCCGAGGTCACGACCGGGGATCTCCGCTGCCGCCCACGGTCGCCGTGCAGGCCGGCGGTCACCGGCCCGTCGGCCGGGTGCCGGGCGAGCGGGCATCGGCGACATCGGCTGCCCGCCCGGGACCTATTTGGCGTCGGCGTAGCACTCCACGATCCGCGTCTCCAGCGGGAACCGCACCTCGGTGTCCCCGAACAGCAGCCGCCGGGTCCGCTCCCCCGCCTCGCGCACGGCGGCCACCACCGCGTCGGCCCGCTCCGCGGGGCAGTGCACGAGCACCTCGTCGTGCTGGAAGAAGACCAGCTCGCCGAGGCCGGCCAGCAGCGGGCGCAGGGTGGCGAGCAGGGTCAGCGCCCACTCCGCGGCGGTGGCCTGGATGACGAAGTTCCGGGTGAACCGGCCGCGTGCGCGGGCGCGGGCCACCGGGGCCGACCGGTCGCCGCCGGCATCGGGTTCCGGATCGGCCCAGGTGGCCGAAGCCGGTGGGCAGGTGCGGCCCAGCCACGACCGGACCAGGCCGCCGGCCTCGCCGGTGCGCGCCGCGGACTCCACGTAGTCGAACGCGACCGGGTAGTTGCGGCGCAGCGTGGCCAGCGCGGGTAGGGCGTCGCCGCCGGTCTGGCCGTACATCGCGCCGAGCAGCGCCACCTTGGCCTTGGCCCGGTCGCCGGCGAACGCGTCGGCGGCCAGCGCGGCGTACAGGTCGCCGGCCGCGGCGGCCGCGGCGAGCCGACGGTCCCCGGAGACCGCGGCGAGCACCCGCGGTTCGAGCTGGCCGGCGTCGGCCACCACCAGCCGCCAGCCGGGGTCGGCGACCACCGCCCGGCGCACCACCTTCGGGATCTGCAGCGCTCCTCCGCCCCGGGTCGCCCACCGCCCGGAGACCACGCCACCCGGCACGTACTCGGCCCGGAACCGTCCGTCGTGGACCCAGGTGTCCAGCCACGCCCAGCCGTGCGCGGTCCAGATCCGGTAGAGCTCCTTGTACTTCAGCAGCAGCGGCACGGCCGGATGGTCCACCTGGCGCAACACCCAGGAGCGGGTGCTCGGCACGTCGACGCCGGCCCGGCGCAGTGCGCGCAGTACCTCGGCCGGCGAGTCGGGGTGCAGCCGCGGGTCACCGAACGCCTCCCCGATCGCCGCGGACAGCTCGGCCAGCCGGCGCGGCGGGCCCACCGGGGACGGCTCGCCGAGCAGCTCCACCAGCAGCGCCCGGTGGATGTCGGCGCGCCACGGCAGGCCGGTCCGGCCCATCTCCGCGGCGACCAGCGCGCCGGCGGACTCGGCGGCCACCAGCAGCCGGAAGCGGCGGGGCTGCTCCACCGCATCGATCCGGGCGCGCTGGTCGGCGTACACCTTGACCAGCGTTTCGAGCCCGGTGCCGCCGCCGGCCGTCGGCGGTGGCGCGGGCGCGAACAGCTCGCCCTGCCCACCACCCGGCGGCACGGGTGGGCGCGGGGGCGGATCGGGCGGGACCGGCGCACCGGTCAGCCGGGCCCACGCCGCGGCCAGCGACCGCGGCTCGCCCCAGCGCCCGGCGTACCCCAGCAGCAGGGCCTCGGTCAGCTCGATGTCGTGGCAGCGGCCGACCGGCACGCCCGCGGCGAGCAGGGCCGGGTAGACCTCGGCGGTGGACGCCCACACCCAGCGCGGCTGGGCTCGGCGTTCCCACTCAGCCACCGCCGGTGCCAGGTCGGTGACGTGCATCGGCGCGCCGGACGGACGGCCGAGGTCGTCCAGCGGGCACAGCTGGAAGCCCTGCTCCTGCCCTGCCACCGCGACCAGCACGACCAGATTGTGCGTCGCCGGTGCGACACTGCCCCGAGTCCGGCGGGCCCTGGCCGGCGGATTACTTGCCGATGCCGGCGGTGAGGCCGGCCTGAACCTGGCGCTGGAACACGATGTAGACGGCCAGCACCGGCAGCATCGCCATGGTCACGCCGGCGAACAGCCCGGACCAGTCGGACCGGTAGCCCTGGTTGACCGACAGCTCGATCAGCCCCTGCGCGATGACCTGGTGCTTGGGCTCGCCGGAGACGGACTGCATGAGCAGGGTCGGCAGGTACCACTGGTTCCACTGGCCGAGCACGTTGAAGATGCCGATGCTGATCAGGCCGGGTCTGGCCATGGGCAGCATGACGTTGAAGAACACCTTCGCGTGCGAGGCGCCGTCCACGAACGCCGCCTCGGCGATCGAGGTGGGCAGCGTCCGGAAGAACGAGTGCATGAAGAAGACGGTGAACGACAGCGACCACGCGACATAAACCAGGATGAGCATCACGTGCTTGTTCGGGCCGAGCGGCGGGACGACCACTCCGGTGTTGTAGACGCCCTTGAACAGCGGCACCGCGGCGAGGTAGATGGGCAGCGTGAGGCCGGCCAGGAACATGTAGTAGATCGGGCGGTTGCCACGGAACTCGTATCGCGCCAGCACGTACGCGGCCATCGAGCCGAGCAGCATGGTCAGGGTCACGCTGCCGGCGAGGACCAGCACTGTGTTGAGGAAGAACGCGCCGATGTGGCCCTTGCCCCAGGCGCGGGCGAAGTTCTCCCAGTGCAGACCGTGCGGGATCAGCGAGAGGGGCTGTTCGATGATCTGCCTGTCGTCCTTGAGCGACGACATCACGACCCACAGCAGGGGATAGACCACCATCACGGTCCACACCAGCAGGAACAGGTGCGAGAAGCCGCCCCAGATCCGGTCGGAAAGGCCGCGGCCGCGCCGGCCAGGGCGCGGGGTGTGCCGCGTCACCGAGGGCTCCCCGGCGCGGGCCGGCCGCCCGGCCGCCTGCGTCACCGTGCTCATCGTCCGGCCTCCCCTACAGCTCGATCCGGTCGCGCCGCGTGATCCTCAGCTGCAGCGCGGCCAGCACCATCGTGAAGATCGCCAGTGCCACGGCCATCGCGCAGGCGTAGCCGAACTGGCCCTTCTGGAACGCGGTGAAGTTGATCACCGATGCGAAGATCTCGCTGGCGTGGTTCGGCCCGCCCTGGCTGGGGGTCATCACGAAGACCAGCGCGTACATGTCCAGCGCGATGAACCCGAGGTAGACCCAGGCCACCGCGACCGTGTCCCGCAGCAGCGGCAGGGTTACCCGGAAGAACGTGTGCACCCGGCTGGCACCGTCGAGCAGCGCGGCCTCGTAGATGTCCTTCGGGATTGACTGCATCGCGGCCGAGAACAGCACCATGTAGAAGCCGACCCCGCTCCACACGGCGATCAGCAGCAGCCACCAGAGCACCGCCGGGACGCCGAGGAAGGGTTCCGGGTCGGCGGTGAAGGCGATCGGGTTGTCGCGGTCGACCAGGCCGATCTTCATGAGCACACCGTTGATCAGGCCCTGGTCGTCGGACCGGTAGACCTGCTGCCACATGATCGCGATGACCACGAGGGACAGCGTGATCGGGAAGAAGAAGATCACCTTGTACAGTGCTGAGCCGAACACGCCCCGGACGCCGGCCCTGTTCCCGCGCCCGCCCACGTTGAGCAGGAAGGCCAGGAACAGGGCCAGCGTGATCGTGATCAGCGGCAGGGTGACCAGGAAGAAGACGTTGTGCCAGAACGCCTTCCGGACCAGCTCGTCCTTGAACAGCCGGACGTAGTTGTCAAGACCGACGAAGTTCTGGGTGTCCGAGTACCCGCCCCAGTCGGTCAGCGAGTATCCCGCCGCCTGCGCAAAGGGCCACACCACGTAGAACAGGTACAGCGCCACTGGCAGGGCCAGGAAGCCCGTGACGAAACGCGCGACACCGTGCCGCATGGTCACTCACTTCTTTCCGGGGAACCGAATGGGTCAGGCCGTCCTGGTCTGCTTCTTGATCGAGTCGTCCTTCTTGACCTTGTCCGCGGCCGCCTGCATCTTGTCGACGAACTGCTTCGCGGTGATCCGGCCGGCCATCAGCTCCTCGGACAGGTTCTGGCTCTCCTTGTCCAGGTCGGCGTAGAAGTCGGGGAACTTGACCGAGATCAGGTCGCCCGTGGCCTGCTTCATGAGGGCGTTCGCGCTGGCCAGCGCGGAGTCCTGCACGTTGTCGCCGGAGCCCTTGGTGGAGGCCAGCGACTTGGTCAGCTCGGCGAACCGGGCCGCGCCCTTCTTGGACAGCACCGCCCGCAGGAACTCCTTCGCCGCCTCCTTGTTCGGCGCCTTGCTGGGCACCACGAAGCCCTCGCCGGAGCCGGCGAAGACGTCCTTGGCCGCCACGTCGTCCGGGTTGGACCAGTAGTCGGAGAGGGTCAGCTCGAAGCCCGGCGGGATGGTGGCCGCCATCTCGTTCTTCAGCCAGGTGCCGACCTGGATGAATGCCGCCTTGCCGTCCAGCCAGGCCTGCTGCGACTGCGTGTGGTTGAGCTGGCCCGGCAGCAGCAGCTTGTCCTTGACCAGCTTCTCCCAGGGTTCGAGCCCCTTGAGGACCCCGTCGACCTGCCAGGCGCCGTCCTCCAGGTTGTCGATATTGATGACGGCCTGCTTGCCCGCGGCCTTCCAGATGCTCGCCATGAGCGCCCACCGCGGGTAGTAGCCGTGCACGGCGTCGTGCACGTACGGCGCCATGCCCTTCGCCTTGATCTTCGGGGCGAGCGCGAAGAACTCGTCCCAGGTGGTCGGCGGCTGCCAGCCCTCCTTCTCGAACAGCGCGGCGTTGTACCAGTTGCCCCAGACGGTGAAGGCGATGTTCACCACGTAGAACTTGCCGTTCTGGGTGCCGTCGGCGACAGTGCCGGGCAGCAGCGAGTCGGCCACCGTCCCCTCGCTGTCCCACGCCGGCGCGGTGAGCAGGTCGTCCAGCGGCTCGATGGCGCCCTCGTTGATCAGCGTGCTGCGATCCATGCTGTCCGCGCCCGAGTTCATGATCAGGTCGCTCGGCGTGGTCGCCATCTTCGGCTGCTCTTCGGTCTTGATCTTCTGAGTCGAGCTCATGTTGACCGTGATGTTCGGGTGCTTCTCGGCGAAGATGGCCTTGTCCTCCTTGGCCCACTGGTCGCCCAGGCCGCCGTTGAAGATCACCACCTTGACCGAGCTGCCGTCCTTGACCCCGAACGGGTTGTCCTTGCTCTTCTCGGCGCCGCCGCCGGAGGAGGGCCGGTCCGGCTCGTTGCCGGCGCAGGCGGCGAGCAGGCCGGCGGCGGGCGTCGCCAGCAGGCCTGCGGCCGCCGCCCGCCGCAGCAGGGTGCGGCGGGTCAGGTCGGGAAACTCACGTGGGAGGGACATTGCCGTCTCCTATCGATCGGTTGGGAATCGGGATTGGGGTGACTTGTGCCCGTCGACCGCCCGGGCGGTGCGCTGGAACGCGGCGTGCGCCCGCTCGTGCGTGCGTTGGGCGACAGCGATGTAGACCAAATCGAGGACGACGAGTTGGGGATGCCGGGCGGAGAGCGCGTCGGGCCGGAACGTGGTGGCCTGGGTCGCGGTGAGCAGGACGATGTCCGCGAGCTCGGCCAGGGGTGACCGCGGGAAGCTGGTCAGGGCGACCGTCGTGGCGCCGTGGCTGCCGGCCTCGGCGAGCAGCTCGATGGTCTCCTGGGTCTGCCCGCTGTGCGAGACGCCCAGGGCGACGTCGCCGGCGCGCAGCTGGGCCGCGCTGGCCAGCCCGTTGTGCACGTCCGCCCAGGCCCAGGCGGCCACCCCGATGCGGTGCAGGCTGACCTGCATCTCACCGCCGACCAGGGCGCTGCCCCCCTCGCCGTAGATGTCCACCCGGCCCGCGGCGGCGATCGCGTCGGCGGCTCGCTCCACCTCCTTCAGGTCCAGCAGCGCCGCGGTGTCCTGCATGGCCCGGGTGTCCGCAGCCATGATCTGGTCGAGCACCCGTTCCGGCGGATCGGTCGGCTGGATCTCCCGGCCGATGTCGATCGTCCAACCCGCGCCGCGGGCCGCCCGCCCGGTCTCTCCCGCGATGCCGAGCCGCAGATCCGAGTAGCCCTCGAAGCCGAGCGCCCGGCAGAACCGGGTCACCGTCGCCGGCGAGGTCCCGCTCCGCTCGGCCAGCTCGACGATGGTGGCCCGGGCCGCCGCGGTCGGATCGGCGAGGACCAGCTCGGCGACCCGCTGCAGGGCGCCGGTGAACTCCGGCAGCCGGGTCCGGACGCGGGCCAGCACGCTGTCGGACGCCCCGGATCCGGCCGGTGCCTGCCCGCCGGCCTCGGCGGCCCGCCCCGGCTCGGCCACCACCGGCCCGGTCATCTCCAGCTCCGGACGTCACACTGGCCCACGGCTCGCCTTTCAGAGAAGGTTCTTAACTGTTAGTGGTAAAATTTCTTACTGAACTCGACAGCTTGTCAATAGTTCGGGACAAGTTTTCAAACTGTTATCTCCCGCCGGCATGATCGACCCCGTGACGGACGACGGAGGACCGGCCCGCTGCGACGCCGATGCGCTCGTCCTCGGCCTGGACATCGGCGCGACCTCGACCAGGGCCGTGCTCGTCACAGCCGCTGGCGAGCGCGTCGGCGCCGGCCGGGCCGGCGGTGGCAACCCGAACGCCCACGGCGCCGAACGCGCCTCCGCGGCGCTGCTGTCCGCACTGCGGGCCGCGCTCGCCGGCCGGGACCCGGCACTGGTGCGCGCCGGTGTGCTCGGCCTGGCCGGCGTGCACCGGCTGGTCACCGATCCGCATGCCCGCTCGGCGTTCGCGGCGGCCTGGCACGACGCCGGGCTGCGCTGCCCGTACAACGCCGTCTCCGACGTGCTGGTCGCCTACGCCGCGGGCACCGCGGCGCCCTGCGGCACGGTCCTGGTCGCCGGCACCGGCGCCGTCGCCGCCGCCGTGCGCGACCACCGGCTCGACCACGTCGCCGACGGGCACGGCTGGTTGCTGGGTGACCTCGGCTCCGGGTACTGGCTCGGCCGCGAGGCTGTCCGGACGGCACTGTCCGACCTGGACGCACATCGCGCGCCGGGCACACTGTCCACATTGGTTCTCACCGAGGCGCTCGGCTCACCCGGCGTCGCCGCGAACCCCCGCGACACCGCGGCCGACCTGGTGCAGGCGGTCAACGCCAAACCGCCCATCGCGCTCGCCGGGTACGCACCGCTGGTGATGCGCGCGTACGAGTCGGGCGATCCCGCGGCGGTCGACGTGGTGCGGCGGGCGGCGGACCACCTGATGAGCACCCTGCGCACGGTGCGGCCCGTCGGCGCGGACACCCCGGTCGTGCTCGCCGGCGGCCTGCTCACCGGCGGCACCGCACTCGCCAGCGAGCTGCGCGCCCGGCTGGCGGAGCTGTGGCCCGAGGCGCCGACCGCGACGGCCGGCGACGGCGCCGCGGCGGCCGCCTGGCTGGCCGCCCGGCCGCTGCCCGGCGTCGACGCCGCCGCCCTGCACGCCCGCCTGGTCCGGGGGGCGGATGCCGGCGGGTGACACCGGTCAGCACGACCCGGCGCGGGCGGGTGACACCGGGTCAGCGCGACCCGGCGCGGGCCGCTGAGCCCGGGTCAGGTGACCGGGACGTCGCGCCGGCGGAAGCCGGCGAAGCCGGCGACGGCCAGCGCCGCGGCGACCGCGACCAGCCAGGCCAGGGGCGTCACGGCCAGCGGCGCGGCCGGAACCTTCGGGATGTGCGTGAACGGCGACACGTCCAGCGCCCACTGGCTCAGCTGGAGGATCGCGCCGATCTGCCCGAGGAGCACGCAGGCGGCGAGCGCGGCCCAGGCCGCCGGCGCGAGCCGGGGCAGCAGGCCGAACAGCCCGACCGCGAGCGCGCCCAGCACCCACACCGCGGGCAGTTGCACCATCGCCGCACCGATGACCCGGGGCAGCTGGCCCGCCACGTCGTGCACGCTCAGCCCGTACGTGAGGCCGGCCGCCACCCCGGCCACGGCCAGCCCGAGCGCCGGTCCCAGGGCGGCGAAGGCGGCATGGCTCGCCGTCCAGCTGGTGCGCGTGACGGCGGTGGCGAGCACCGGCTCACTGCGCAGCGCCGCCTCCTCGGTGCGCATCTTCAGCGCCGCCTGGATCGCGTACCCGGAGGCGGCGAGCGCGACGAGGCTCATCACCCCGGCGAGATAGCTGTCGGTGAACGTGCCGGCCCCGCCGAGCCGGTCCATGATGTCGCTGACCTGCTTGCTGTCCTCGGCAGCGGTGCGCGCGTAGTCGACGGTGCCGCCGAGCACCACGCCGAGCACTGCCAGGCCCACGGCCCAGCCGAGCAGCGCGGCGCGGTGGAGCCGCCAGGCGAGCGCGAGCGGGGTGCGCAGCGTCGGCGCCGCGGCAGCCGGGCCGGGCCGGGCCGGTAGGAGGCCGGCACCGAGGTCCCGCCGGGCGGACAGCGGGTAGGCCACCGCGGCCAGGGCCGCCGTGGCACCGGCGGCGAGCCCGAGCACCCACCAGCGCTCGCCGGCGAAGGCCCGGATGTGCTGCACCCAGCCGATCGGCGACAGCCAGTGCAGGACGTTGCCGTCGCCGGCGTCGCCAGCCAGGCGTAGCACGAAGGCGATGCCGAGCACGCTCAGCCCGATGCCGCGCGCACCGCCCGCGCTCTCGGTCAGCTGCGCCGCGACCGCGCCGACCATCGCAAACACCCAGCCGCAGGCGGCGAAGGCCAGCCCGAACGCCACCGCGCCACCGGCCGGCAGGTCCTGGCCGAGCAGGCCGAGCGTGACCAGGAGGCCGAGCACCAGGTCGGCGCCGCAGGTGACCACCAGCGCCGCGGTGAGCCCGGCGTGCCGGCCCAGCACCGCGGCGCCGAGCAGCTCGCGCCGGCCGGCCTCCTCCTCGGTACGGGTGTGCCGGATCACCGTGAGCACGCTGATCAGCCCGACGATGACGAACAGCATGCCGCTACGCTGCGCAGTCAGCGCGCCGAGGCTGCTACCGAACAGCGGGCCGAGCAGCGCGACGTACGACGGGTCGCTGGCGCTGCCGGCCGCGTACGCCTGGCGGTCCGCGGCGGTCGGGTACAGCTCGGCGATGGACGCCGCGTAGGTCATCGGCAGCACGGCCAGCACGACGATCCACAAGGGAAGAAGCAGCCGGTCCCGGCGCAACGCCAGCCGGACCAGCTTGCCGGTGCCGGTCACGACCGCACCCCTTCGTAGTGGCGCAGGAACAGCTCCTCCAGGGTCGGGGGCTGGCTGACCAGGCTGCGGACGCCGAACTTGGTCAGGTAGCGCAGGGTGTCGTCCAGCGCCTTGGCGTCCACATCGAACCGGACGTGGCCGCGGTCGATCTTCACGTCGTGCACGCCGGGCAGCTCCGCCAGCCCGTCCGGGGTGGCCGCCAGCTCCACGTCGATCGAGGTGCGGTGCAGGTGGCGCAGCTCGTCGAGGGTCCCGCTCTCCACGGCTCGCCCATTGCGGATGATGGTCACCCGGTCGCACAACGCCTCCACCTCGGCGAGGATGTGGCTGGACAGCAGGACGGTGCGCCCGTTGCGCTTGTCCTCCGCGATGCACGCCCGGAAGGTCTCCTCCATCAGCGGGTCCAGCCCGGAGGTCGGCTCGTCCAGGATGAGCAGCTCCACATCGGACGCCAGCGCCGCGACCAGCCCGACCTTCTGGCGGTTCCCCTTGGAGTACGCCCGGCCCTTCTTGCGCGGGTCGAGCTCGAAGCGCTCCAGCAGCTCGGCCTTGCGCTTCTGGTTGAGCCCACCCCGCAGCCGGCCGAGCAGGTCGATCACCTCGCCGCCGGACAGGTTGGGCCACAACGTCACGTCGCCCGGCACGTACGCCAGCCGGCGGTGCAGCGCCACCGCGTCCCGCCACGGGTCGCCGCCGAGCAGCCGGGCTGTGCCGGCGTCGGCGCGGAGCAGGCCGAGCAGGATCCGGATCGTGGTGGATTTGCCGGAACCGTTCGGCCCGAGGAAGCCGTGCACCTCTCCGGTGCGTACGGTCAGGTCAAGACCGTCGAGGGCACGGGTCCGGCCGAACGTCTTGACCAGCCCCGACACGGCAATGGCGTCATCCATGCTTCAGAAGTTGCAGTAGTTTCACAAATTTGTGAATGCTGGGGGGTGTGAGGTGCGAGACGAGGAGGCGGTACGGCGCTTCGTGGAGCAGATGGCCGCGCAGCTAGCCGAGTGGGGGTTCCCCCGGATGGCCGGTCGGGTGGTCATGGCGCTGACGGTCGCGGACGAGGAGGCGCTGACCGCCGCCGAACTCGGCGAGCGGCTCGGGGTCAGCCCGGCGGCGATCTCGGGTGCCCTGCGCTACCTCACCCAGCTGCACATGGTCGTCCGCGAGCCGGTACCGGGCTCGCGGCGCGACCGGTACCGGATGCCCGGCGACGTCTGGTACGAGGTGGGCCTCGGCGAGGTGCCGATGTTCAAGACCCTCGCCCAGCTGGCCGAGGATGGGGTGGCGGCACTCGGCGGCACCGGCACCCCGGCCGGTGCGCGGGTCGCCCGGATGCGCGAGTTCTACCAGTTCATGCAGAACGAGCTGCCGGCTCTGCTGGAGCGGTGGAAGGCCGAGCACCCCGACTGACACCCGCCACCGCCACCGGCGCGCCGGCTTCCGCGGCGGCGTACGCGGCGAGGATGACCGCGACCACCCGCAGGCCGTGAGAGGCGTCGACCGCGGGCGCGGACTCCCCCCTCACGCAGGCGGCGAAGGCGGCGAGCTGGGCGGCGAACGCGTTCGGAATGTCCTGCGGTGCCGGCTCGTGGAGCAGCCTCGCCCGGCCATCGACGTGCAGGACGGTTCCACTGTGCGGGGAGACGACGAGCGACCCCCGCTCGCCCACGATGCGCAGCCGGTCGTGGGCCGGCGGCGCACCCGTGCTGGTGACCTCGATGTGCGCGCCGCGGCCGTCGGCCAGCTCCAGCCGGACCAGCGCGTCCGTCTCCACCGCCGACCCGGCCGGGACCACCAGGCTCGCCGCGACCTGGCGCGGTTCGCCACCCATCAGCCACAGCGCCCGGTCCACACTGTGCGCGCCGATGTTCATCAGCACGCCACCGCCGGCCAGCCGCGGGTCGAAGAACCAGGCGGGGCGGGAGCCGGCACGGTAGTCGGTGGACCGCGAGTCGGCGTAGGACAGCGGGCGGCCGATCTCGCCCGCGTCGATGGCCTGCCGGGCGGCGAGCTTCTCCGGCAGGAAGTGCTGGATGTGCCCCACGACCAGCCGGACGCCGGCGGACGCGCAGGCCGCGGCCATCCGCTCGCAGTCGGCGACCGTGGTCGCCATCGGCTTCTCGACCAGCACGTGCCGGCCGCGGTCCGCGGCGTCGCAGACGATGTCCGCGTGCAGGGCGTGCGGCGTGTTCACCACGACGGCGTCGACGATGCCGGCGTCGAGCAGCGTCCGGTGGTCGGCGAAGGCCCGGGCGCCGCAGCGGGCGGCGACGCGCTGGGCGAGCTGCGGCGCGCTGTCGCAGACCGCGGTGACCCGCACGCCCGGCGCCCGCAGCGCGGCCTCCGCGTGCAGGGCGCCCACCGACCCGGCCCCGACCAGGCCCAGCCGGACCGGGCTCACCCGCGCACCTTCCGCGCCCCGCACGAGTCGCGGACCACAATGGACGGCCGGAGCCGGACCTGGTGCCGAGGCAGGTCCGGCTCGGCCAGCCGGCGCAGGAGCAGCTCGGCCGCGAGCCGGCCGAGCTGGTACTTGGGCGGCGAGACGGCGGTCAGCGGCACGTCAGCGAGGTCGGCGATGTCGTCGTCGTACGCCACGACCGCCAGCCGCTCCGGCACGCCGACACCGGCCCGCCGGGCGGCCGACACGAGCATGGTCGCCTCCCGGTCCCCGAGGCAGACCACCCCGGTCGCCCCGCCGCCAACCAGCGCCCGCAGCGCCGGATCGGCCTGTCCGGGCTGCCACCCGGTGCGCGGGACGGGGATCTGGTCGACCACCTCCACGCCCAGGTCGGCGCTCGCCCGCAGGAAGCCGGACTCGACCGGCTTCGAGGTCGGGCTGCCCCCGCGCAGGACCAGGCCCAGGCGCCGGTGGCCGAGCCCGGCCAGGTGCGCGACCGCCTGGTAGCCGCCCGCCTCGTGGTCGGTTCGGACGTACTCGGAGGCGTCGGCCGGGCTGCTCGGATCCAGGCCGCGCTCGACCAGGACCACGGGCACGTCCGCGCGCTCGAGCCGGGCCAGGTACGCCGCCGGGTCGGCGCGCTCGATCAGGGCGGGCGCCAGGAGGAGCCCGGCGACCCCGGCCCGGAGCAGATCGGCGACGGCTCGCTCGTCCTCGTCCACGTCGTACCGCGAGCAGGCCAGCATAAGGCGCACGCCCGCGCCGGTCAGGGCCTTCTCGATGCCCTCCAGCACCCGCGGGAAGTACATCGTGGTCTCCGGCACCACCACGCCCACCGCCGTGCCGGCGGGGTGCCGGGCCGCCGGCGGCGCCTGCTCGGCGACGTAGGTGCCGGAGCCCTGCCGCCGCACGACCAGGCCCTCCGCGGCCAGGATCTGCATCGCCCGCCGCACCGTGGTCAGGCTCACCGCGTTGGCCGCGGCCATCTCCTGCTCGGTCGGCAGCCGGCCGCCCGGCGGATAGGCGCGCGACGCGATCGCCTCCCGCACCTGGGCGGCGAGGAGCTGTGACTTGAGGTTACGGCCGGGTAGGTGCACGCCGTTCACTTCACCACACCGCGCCGCTGGCGACCACGGGCGAGCGCGCCCGGCGCGCGCCGCCGGGACAACGGGCTGTCCATGGCACTCCTCCTGGCACGGAATCTGGCATGGCGAAGAGCCGGCCTGCGAGATGCGCCCGGCTCGTCGGGTGCACCCGATTTTGCTCGATCATTCAGTGCAAAGTCAACTGTTGAAGATGTGATGAATCGTGATATCAATTCGGGGCTGGGCGCCGGTTACGCCGCCGTGGACCAACCCGCCCAGGTCGGCCGCGGCCTGACCCCACGCCATCCACCAGGGAAAACACCGCCGCACGACGCGCACCTGGCAGGGCAGGTCGCCGCGCATGACCGCCTGAGCGGCAGATCTGCCGCGATCCAGGCGAGTGTTCTTCGACAACCTCTTGTTGTGATGACTTGCAGCTGATTGAATGCGGAAAGCCTTTCCCCCGATCTTGGAGAGTGCTCATGCCGATCTCACGCCGAGCTCTGCTCGCGGCGGTCCCGGCAACCACCCTGCTGGCGGCGGCACGCCCCCTCCGGGCGCGCGCGGCCGCCGGGTCAAGCCCTGCCGCGTCCGCCGACCACGCCACCATCATCGCCAACACCGTTGCAATCTTCGCCGGCACCACCGCGTCGAACGCCCGGCCCGAGACCGCGGCCAAGGTCGCGTCGATCGAGTCGACCGCGCGGGCCCGCCTCGCCGACCTGGCCGGGGCCGGCCCCAACGAGCTGTTCAAGGGTGTCCCCCTCGGCACCAATGACGCCAACCTCACCACCTCGTACCGGTACCTCTACGAGATCGCCCTGGCCACCCGCACCCCAGGAGTGGCACCGGACCTGCTCGACAACGCCACCGTCCAACGTCAAGTCATCGACGCGCTCGACTGGCTGCACGAGAACTACTACGGCGACCAGGACGCCGGCTACTACGGCAACTGGTTCAACTGGGAGATCGGGATCTCGCAGCAGGTGAGCAAGACCCTGGTGCTGCTCGCCGACGAGCTGGCCGCGTACCGGCCCGACCTCGTCGGCACCTACGTCGCCTCGATGGACGCGTACCTGCGCAACGGTATCGACGGCGACGTCAACCTCGACTCCCGGTTCCACACCGGAGCCAACCTCGCGGACATCACCACCAACCGGATCCTGCAGGGCGCCGTCCTCGGCGACGACGCGCGGGTGAGCAAGGCGATCGCCGACCAGCTGACCGTCTTCGCCACTGTGGACCCGTACCACCTCCACCACGGCGTGACCGACGGCTACTACGCGGACGGCTCGTTCATCCAGCACGCCTCCGTGGCGTACACCGGCTCATACGGCAAGGGCCTGCTCACCCGCGTCGTGCAGACCATCAAGACCCTCGACGGCACCAGCTACGCGCGCGGCGACGACCTGGTGGGCGTGGTCCAGGGCTGGGTGGTCAACGGCTTCGCCCCGCTCATCTTCGAGGGCTGGATGATGGAGATCGTCAAGGGGCGGGCGGTGTCGCGGACCACCACGGGCTACGCCGACGTGGGCGTGGTCGTCGAGGCCGTCGTCGACCTCGCCACGTACGCCAGCGGAGCGGACGCCACGGCTCTGAAGGGCTACGTCAAGTTCGTCCGCCAGAACTCGCGGGCGAGTCTCAACCCGACCAGCTTCGTCTCACCGGTCAGCATCGTCCGGTACGCGGACATCCTCGCCGACGCGTCGATCCCGGCGGCCGACCTCAACCCTCCGGCGCGCAACGTCGCCTACAACGCGATGGATCGGACCGTGCACCGCCGGCCCGGCTACGCCTTCGCGCTCTCGCGCAGCTCCACCCGGATCAGCAAGTACGAGTACATGAACGGCGAGAACCTCATGCCGTGGTTCCAGGGCGACGGAGCCCACTACCTCTACCTGTCCGGGCAGGACCAGACGCAGGCGTTCGGCATCGACTACTACACCACGGTCTCCCCGTACCGGCTCGCCGGCGTGACCGCACCGGTGGAGACCCGCCACACCATTCCGGAGCTGTACGGCCTTTTCTGGTACGAGAACCCCGAGCTCGGGTTCACCTCGTCGTCCGAGTCGCAGAACACCTACGTCTACTTCCCCTGCGGCACCAACGGATACTCCGGCGGCGCCACCCTCGGCCCGTACGGCGCGGCGGGCCTCGTCCAGTCCAACGACGCCGCGTACGCCGCCAAGCAGGCCGGCCAGCTGCCCGACGACTTTGTCGTCTACCGCAACGCCGACGCCACCAAGTCGTGGTTCATGCTCGACGACGAGATCGTCGTGCTCGCCGCGGGCGTCGGCGACAGCGCCGGCCGCGCGGTGACCACGACGATCGACACGAGGATCGCCGGCCCCACCGACGCGGTCACGGCCAGCGGGGCGCTGCGCGACGGCACCGCCTGGTCAGGGACGGGCACCGGGAAGCTGGCCTGGCTGCGCTACGCCAACGCCAGCCAGGCGACGGCGGTCGGGTACGTGTTCCTGGACACTCCCCCGGTGACCGTGGCGCTGGACACCGTCACCCGCAGCCGCCGCGTCGTGCGTACCAGCAACCCGGACACGGCGGTGACCAAGAAGGTCTTCGCCGCCATCGTCGAGCAGGCGGCCGGCGCGCCGCACACGTCGATGGCGTACGCCCTGGTGCCGAACGCCAGCGAAGCACAGCTGCGCGGGTACGCCCGCGGCCCGTTGTCCGTCCTGGCCAACACCACCCGGCTGCAGGCGGTCAAGCACGCCCGGCTGGGCCTGGTGGCCGCCAACACCTTCTGCGACGGCGTGCACCACGCCGAACAGCTCGTGGTCGACGGACCGGCGTCGGTCATCCTGCGCCACGGGCCGCACGGCACCGTCTCGGTCGCGGTGTCCGATCCCACCATGAACCGGGATGCCATCTCGGTGACGGTCCGGGGCCGCCCCAGGGCCGTGGTCACCGCCGACGAGGGCGTCGCGGTGCGGCAGGTGCCCGGCGGTACCCGGATCGACGTCACCACCCGGCACGCCTACGGCCGCAGCTTCACGGCAACCCTGCGCTAGCGCGCCCGCCGCGGCGGCGCGCACCACCTGTCCGACCCCCGACCAGGAGGCCTGATGAAACCTACCCGCATCCTGGCCGTCGCGCTCACCGCCACGCTGGTGGCGATGGGCGCCGCGGCCCCGGCCGCCGCCCAGGGCGACGCCCTGCGGCTGGCACCCGGCGTCACCCTCAGCAGCTTCTCGGTACCCGGCGCGACCGGCGAGCTCATCACCGTCGACCTCACCCAGCCCCACCTGCGCGTCGACCTGCTCCACCCCGGTGTCGTCGGCGCTCGGGAGCGGATCTCGTCGATGGTCGACCGGCAGGGCGCGGTCATCGGCGTCAACGGGGACTTCTTCAACATCACCGAGTCACAGCACCCGGGTGTGCCGCCCACCAACTCGTCCAACGGACCCGAAGTCACCGAGTTCCGCGCGCTCAAGGCGGCGGTGCCCAACTCCCAGCGGTTCGGTCCGGCCATGGCGCCCGGTACCTCCACCCGCGACGTGATCGGCATCGACGCGTCCGGTCGCGCCAGAATCGGCACACTCACGCTGGTCGGCACGGTGACCACGCGAGACGACCACTACCCGCTGGCCGGGCTGAACCAGTACGCCCTCCCGCAGAACTCCATCGGCCTGTTCACCAGCGACTGGGGTGAGGTGTCGCGCCAGCGGGCGGTGTGCGGCAGCGACACCCGGCGGGCCGATCCCTGCACGAGCGACGCCGCCGAGGTGCTGGTCCGGCACGGCCGGGTGGTCGCGGTCAGCGACACGCCCGGGGCGGGCGCCATCGCCAGGGACGAGCTGGTCCTCGTCGGACGCGAAGCCGGCGCGGCCGACCTGCGCAAGCTCACCGTCGGCGACCCGGTCTCGGTGCACTACCGGCTGACCGGCGAGGGCATACCGTTCCGGTTCGCCGTGGGCGCGGCCCCGATCCTGCGGGACGGCGCTGTCATGCCTGGCGTGGACGCGAAGACCGCGGCCACCCGCACCGCCGCCGGTATCAGCGCGGACGGCCGACGGCTCTACCTGGTGACGCTCGACGGCGACGCCGAGTCCGGCGCCGGCCTCACCCTGGCGCAGCTGGCCGAGCTGCTGGCCGGCTTCGGCGCTGCGGACGGGGTGAACCTCGACGGCGGCGGATCGACCACGTGCGCCGTGCGGCTGCCCGGGAGCGTGGACGTGACGTTGTGCAACCACCTGCCGAGCGGCGGTGCCGAACGCCCGGTCGCCAACGGCATCGGCGTGTTCGTCCGCCACTGGTAGGCCACTCTTCGTCACCCCTCCGGCGCCCGGCCACGGCTTGTGGCCGGGCGCCTTCGCACGTGGCGGGGTTGCGTGCGTCCGTCGCTGCCCGGGCGCCGTCGCCAGGCGTCCTGGGCATGGTCAGGACGCCGGGTCGGCACCCTGGCCACCGGCTCATCTAGCCTCGCTGTCCAGCTCCTGAAGACTTGCCTCGCCGCCCAGCTCCTGAAGACTTGTGGTCGCGCACGAGTCTTCAGGAGCTGGCCGTGCCAGGCCGCGGCCGGCGACGAACTGCAGCGGACGAGCGGGGGCCGCGAACCGGCTAGTGCATCGGGCCCTGCGTTACCGAGCCCTGCAGCTGGCGCTGGAAGAGGATGTACACGATCGCCACCGGCAGGATCATGATGACCACGGCGGCGAAGAGCCGGCCGAAGTTGACGTTGTACCCGGCCTGCGAGGCGAACTCTGCCATCCCCTGGGACAGCACGTAGTTGTCCTTCTTGGTGTTCAGCGCGACGGGCAGCAGGAACTGGTTCCACAGGCCGAGGAAGTTGAAGATCGCCACGGCTGCCATGCCGGGCCGCGCCATCGGCAGCATCACCTGGAAGAACTTGCGCCACTCGCCGCAGCCGTCCATCTCGGCGGCTTCGCCGATCTCGTTGGGCAGCGCCCGGAAGAACGGGTGCAGGAAGAACACCGTGAACGGCAGGGCGAACGCGACGTAGACGATGATGAGGCCGGGCAGGGTGTTGAGCAACCCGAGGTTACGCAGCACGAAGAAGAGCGGCACGATCGCCAGGAAGATCGGGAAGGTCAGCCCGGCGAGCATCAGATAGTAGATGAACCGGTTGCCGAAGAACCGGTACCGGGCCAGCACGTACGCGCACATCGCGCCCAGGATCATCACGATGACCAGGGCGCAGCCGACGACCACGACGGTGTTGACGAAGTACCGGCCGATGCCGGCGGTGGTCCAGGCCGACACGTAATTGTCGAAGTTCCAGTCCTTCGGCAACGAGAACGGCGACGCGAAGATCTCGCTGGTCGTCTTGAACGAGGAGAGCAGCGTCCACAGCAGAGGGACGATGATGAGCACCGTCCAGATGGCGAGCACGGTGTGCGAGACGACGGCGACGCCGCGGTCGCCGCGGGCCTCGGCAGGGCGAGCGGGCGCCGGGGGCGCCGGCGCCTTCCGGGTCGTGGTGGCGGTCATCGTCGTGCCCTCCTACCCCCGCCGGTGAGCCAGTTGACGCTGAAGACGAGCGCGGCGAAGGCCAGCGTGGCCAGCGCCATGACCACGCCCATCGCGCTGGCCAGCCCGAACCGCCCCTTGGCGAACGCGGTGTTGAACAGGTCCTGGGACATGGTCAGCGTCGAGTTCTCCGGGCCGCCGTTCGGGTTGAGCGCCGTCATGTACACGAACGCGTCGAGGGCGAAGATGCCGATGTAGATGTACGCCGTCTGCACGGTGTCCCGGACCATCGGGATGGTGACCGAGAAGGCCATCCGCAGCCGGCCGGCGCCGTCGATCCGGGCGGCGTCGTAGAGCTCGGCGGGTATGCCCTTGATGGCGGCGATGAACAGGACCATGTAGAAGCCGACGAAACCCCAGACGATGACGAACATCGACACGGGCATCGCCGTGCGCGTGTCGCCCAGCCAGGGGTACGAGTCGAAGCCGGAGAGCCCGACCTTGGTCAGCACCCCGTTGAGCAGGCCGCTGGACGGGTCGAACATCTGCGCCCAGAGCAGGCCGATGATGATCGCCGGGATCACGTGCGGGAAGAACGAGATGATCCGGTAGAAGTCCGAGTTGCGCAGGCCGCGCACGGCACCGCGTGACGAGCCGCCGATGGTGACCATCGTGGCGAGCGTGAAGGCGAGCACGATGGTCACGAACGGCACCACCAGCGCGAGCAGGACGTTGTTCCGTACCGCCTTCATGAACACGTCGTCGGTGAACAGCGTCCGGTAGTTGCGCAGGCCCACGAAGTTCATCGTGCTGGAGAAGCCCGACCAGTCGGTCAGCGAGTACCAGAACGCCTGCAGGATCGGCCAGACCACAAGGCCGAGGAACAACGCCAGCGGCAACCCGAGGAAGACCAGCATGAAACTGGCCTTGTCGAACGTGATCCGTCGCCTCCCCCGCCGGCGCGGGGGAGACGACGGAACCTTGACCGCGGTGTCGGTCATGTAACGGTGACCTTCTTGACGGACGAGTCGTTGTAAACCTTGTCGGTGATCTCCTGCAGGCCCTTGGTCAGGCCGGCGACGTCGGTGTCGCCCTTCAGGAAGCTGTTCCACACCACGAGCATGTCTTTGTTCGTGCCGTAGAGCGAGACGAAGTTCCAGGTGAAGATGTTCGTGCCGGCGTCGGCGAGCATCTTGATCTGCGACTGCAGCGCGGTCGAGCCGAAGCCGTCGGGCGGGACCGTGTCCTTGACGATCGTGGAGGCGAGCTTCGTCTTGGCGAAGTTGGTCGCCGCCTCCTTGGAGAGCATGACGCGCAGCAGCTCCTTGCCGCCGGCCACGTTCTTCCCCTTGGACGGCACGATGAACGGCTCACCGGCGGTGCTGTGGATGGCTTCGTACGGCATCGCGGAGCTGGAGTCGACCGTGAGCGTGGGTACGCCGGTCATCTTGAACCCAGCCTTGGTCTGGTCCTTCATCTCGTTCTCGATCCAGCCACCCGACGGGTAGAGCAGCGCGTCCTGGTTGTTGCTCCACTGCGCCTGCGCCGCGGTGAACTGGGTGCCGGAGCCGCCGGGCTTCATGTAGCCGCGCTTGATGACCTCGCCGAGCGACTTGAACACGGCCTGGACCGCCGGGTGCGACCAGCAGTTCGGCTTGATGTTGTCCAGCGCCAGCCGCACCTCGTCGCCGCCCTGCTTGATCGCCGAGTCGATGCACAGCGTCTGGTAGTAGGTCGCCGCCTCCTTGCCCCACAGGAACAGGTACTTGCCCTTCGCCTTCGCCTTGGCGCCCAGGTCGAGCGCCTCGGCCCAGGTCTTCGGCGGCGTCCAGCCGTTCTCCTCGAACAGGCTCGCGGAGTACCAGACGGCGTACACCGTCATCGCGTAGTTCAGGGCGACGAACTTGCCGTCGAACGTGCCGGGCTTGGTGACCCCGGGGAAGAGCGTGTCGGCGATCTTGACGCCCTCGAGGTTGTTCGCGTTGATGACGTCGTCGAGCGTCTCCAGCTGGTCACGGATCGTGTTGAAGCCGATCTGGTTGGCGCCGGAGTTGTCGACCAGGTCCGGCGGGTTGCCGCCGACGAACCGCGGCTGCAGCTCCTGCGAGATCTGGGTCGACGGGGAGACCTTCACCGTGGTGCCGGGGTGGTTCTTCTCCACCAGCTTGGCTGCGAACTCCACGTAGTCGATGCCGTACCCGCCGTTGAAGATCACCGCATCGACCGTGGACTTGTCGGCCATGCCGAACGGGTTGGACGCGCTGACCTTGCCCTTCTGTGTCGTGCCGCCGGAATCGTCGCCGCCAGCGGCGCACCCGACGAGCGCGCCGCCGGCGGGGATGGTGGCCGCCGCGGCGAGCGCGCCGCGCATCAACGTGCGGCGGTCGACCCCGGCCCTTGCGTTCCCGGTGCTCATCGAGGATGAACCCCCTTCCAATATGGCGTGTGCCGCGGGCCGGCGAGGATACTGGCCGCGACCGCCCGAAGCAGCGTCTGGCGCCGGCCGAGCCCCAGAGATGAGTGCACGGTGGCGTCAGTTCCCTTCAACTGTCCAGGACTGGTTGAAGAATTCCTACGCTACCGGACGCGTGAGATCAACCCCCGGGCCGAACCGTTACCAAACTGCTCACCGCTGCGCGGCGTCCGCCGTGGCGATGGCCGCGACCAAGATGTCAAGACCCTCCTTCGCCTCCTCCTCACTGAGGGTCAGCGGCGGGCCCATCCGGATCGTGTTGCCGTACAGCCCGCCGCGGCCGACCAGCAGGCCGCCTCGCTTGCACTCCTCGAGGACCAGGTTGGCCGCCACCACGTTCGGGGTCAGGGTGCCGGGCTGGACGAACTCGACGGCCAGCATCAGCCCCTTGCCGCGTACCTCCGCCACGATCCGGTGCCGCTCGGCGGCGGAGCGCAGCCCCTCGTGCAGCAGGCGGCCCACCCGCGCCGCGTTGCCCTGCAGATCGTGGTCGAGGATGTAGTCGAGCACGGCGTTGCCGGCGGTGGTGACCACCGGGTTGCCGCCGAAGGTGGAGAACGAGATGGCGCTGAGGCTGTTCATGATCTCCGCCCGGCCGACCACGCCGGCGAGCGGGAAGCCGTTGCCGATGCCCTTGGCAAAGGTGATCAGATCCGGTGTGATCCCGTGCGCCTGGTAGCCCCAGAAGTGCTCGCCGGTGCGCCCCCAGCCGGTCTGCACCTCATCGGAGATGAACAAGATTCCGTGCTCGTCGAGCACCTCCTTGAGCGCGCCGAACAGCCCGTCCGGGCCATGGATGTAGCCGCCGACACCCTGGATGGGCTCGGCGATCAGCGCGGCCACGTCACCGGCCGTGGTGGTGGCCAGCACCTCGCGCAGGTCGGCCACGGCGGCGGCGATGTGCTGCTCGTCGCTCAGCCCGGCGAAGACGCCGCGCAGCCGGTCACTGGAGTGCAGCCAGCTCACATTGAACGGGCTGAGCTTGCTCGCCGCCCAGGTGCCGGTGCCGGTGACCCCCATGGCCGCCTGGGACCTGCCGTGGTAGCTCTTGCGAACCGCGAGGATCTGGTGGGAGCGGCGGTAGGTGGCCGCGGCCAGCAGGGCGGTCTCGTTCGCCTCGGTGCCCGAGTTGGTGAAGAAGACCCGAGCGTCCGGAATGCCGGACAGCCGGGCAATCTTCTCAGCCAGCTCGACCTGGGACCGGATCAGGTACAGCGTCGAGGTGTGTGCCACACCGGTGTCCAGCTGGCGCTGCACCGCGGCGCGCACCTCCGGCACGTCGTACCCGATCGACGTGGTCAGCACGCCGCCGAAGAAGTCCAGGTAGCTGCGGCCGGCCGAGTCGGTCACCCGGCACCCCGAGCCGGAGACGATCTCTATCGGCTCGGCGTAGTAGAGCGGCATCCAGGACGGCATGACCGCCTGGTGCCTGGCCAGCAGGTCCGCGCTCGTGGTCATGTGCTCATGCTTTATGGTCCATGAGGCCGCGGCAAGACCCAACCTGGCTGCGCCTCGCGATCGCGGCCTGACAGACCGTCGGCCCCGGATCTGCTCAGACGAGGGGGCCGGCGGGGCGTTGGCGGTGCTGGCGATCGTGCCGCGGGCGGGTAGCGACCGCCCGGTGGTCAGGTGTCGCGGAGCGCATCCAGCGCCAGCAGGGCGACGTGCAGCGACAGGGTTGCCTCGACCGAGTCCAGGTCCACGTCGAGGATCCGCGCGATGCGGGCCAGGCGCTCGTAGAACGCGGGGCGGGACAGGTGTGCGGCGGCCGCGGCGGCGGACTTGTTGCGGCCGTTGTCGAGGTAGGCGCGCAGCGTCTTCAGCAGCTGCTCCCGCGGGTGCCGGGCGTCGTACGCCAGCAGCGGGCCGAGCTGCCGCTCCACGAAGGTCTGCAGCCGTGGCTCCTCGCGCAGCAGGTGCAGCAGGCCAGCCAGGCCGACGTGGGGCAGCCGGAACACGTCCACCTCCCGGCGGTCGTGCTGGGCCGCCTCGGCGACCTGCCGGGCCTCCACCAGGGAGCGTCGCGCTTCGCGCAGGCTGTCCACGCCGGAGCCGGCCGCTACGATCAGGCACCCGCCCTCGGCGCCCGGCGAGCCGGCCAGCGCGGCCGCCGGCCGGCCGGAGCGGCGGTCCGCCAGGTGTATCCGCCGCAACGCCGCGGCGAACGCGGAGAGCGCGGCGCCTTCATCCTCGCCGCCACGCAGGGCGAGCAGCACACCGACCGCCTGGTCATCCAGCGGTCCGGTCAGCCCGGCCAGCCGGGCGGCGCGCAGCGCGTGGCCGACCGCCTCGGCCAGATCCCGCATCCGGGCCGCCGCCTCCGGTGCGCCCCCGAAGCCCGCGGTGCCGGTGCCGGCGCTGTCCGCCGCGTCCTGCCGGTGCCGGACCACCACGCCGACCAGGTGCCGCCGTTCCAGCGCCACGCCCAGCGCCCGGGCCCGCAGGGCCACCTCGTCGACCGGCCGGGTGTGGTCCAGCAACGCGGTCAGCAGGGTGCGGTGGATCTGCCGTTCCAGGCTCTCCTCGTCACGGCGGATGAGCCGGCCCAGGGCGAGCGTGGATGCCGCCCGTTCGAGCAGGATGGACAGCCGGGTGGGCGGGGCCGTGGCCGCCCCCGTCTCACCGCCGGGCGGCCAGCGCAGCAGCAGGCGTCCCCAGTCCTCGCCGCGGGCGCCGACCGCCGTGACGAGCCAACCGGCATCCGCGTCGTACGAGGTGCGGCCGGCCGGCTGGATCCGCCGCGAGTGCTGCTCCCAGCCCTCCAGCAGCAGCGCCGCGTTCTCCCCCGCGCTGTCGTAGGCGAGCACCTGGCGGGCCAGGTTCTCCAGCACCACCGGGCACCCGGCGAGCTCGGCGGCCTGCCGGACCACCTCGGCCGGCTCCGCGCCCTCCACCGACAGCTCGGTGAACCGCTGGTGGATCTCCTCGGTCGCGCGCAGCTCGGTCAGCTGGGCGTCCACGATCAGCGCGTGCACCGCCTCGGTGATCGGGACGAACGGTGTGGGCCGGCGCAGCTCCACCAGTGGCAGGTCGCGCCGCTCGGCGGCGGCCACCATCGCCGGCGGCACGTGCGCCGGGTACCGCCGGCCGAGCTCGACGACCAGTCCGGCCACGCCCACGTCGGCCAGCTCGGCGATGAACGTGCGCAGCCCGGTTTCGTCCGCCGGCAGCCCGATGCCGGTGGTGAGAACCAGCTCCCCGCCGCGCAACAGGGAGGCGATGTCCGGCACCTCGGCGGCGTGCACCCACCGGACCGGCCGGTCGAGTGCCGCCTCGCCGGCCACCACCCGAGGCGCGCCGTGCCGCACCGGCTCCAGCGCCAGCACCTCCCGGACGGTGGGGAACACACGGTCACCCTAGACCGGCAACACACCCCCTAGTCCCACCAGAAGTACCAGCGCCGCTCGGGCACCTGGACCCAGCGCGCGGACACTGGACCAGATGGAGCCGCTGCCCGCTAGGCGCCCCGGTTGAGCTCCCAGAAGGCGACGGCCGCGGCGGCGGCGACGTTGAGCGAGTCGACGCCGTGTTGCATCGGGATCACCACCCGCAGGTCGCTGGCGGCGAGCGCGGCCGGGGACAGGCCGGCGCCCTCCGCGCCGAGCAGCACCGCCGGCCGAGCCCGGGCCGTGTCGTCCAGCTCCTGCAGCGGGACCGCGTCCGGCGCCGGGGTCAGTGCCAGCACCGTGAAGCCCGCCGCGCGTACCTCGGCCAGCCCGGCCGGCCAGGGCTGGAGCCGGGCGTACGGGATCGCGAAGACCTCGCCCATGCTCACCCGCACGCTGCGCCGGTAGAGCGGATCGGCACAGGACGGCGACAGCAGCACACCGTCCACGCCGAGCGCGGCGGCGCCCCGGAAGATCGCCCCGAGGTTGGTGTGGTTGTTGACGTCCTCCAGGATGGCCACGCGCCGCGCCGCGGCCAGCACCTGCGAGGCGGGCGGCAGCGGCCGGCGGTGGAACGACGCCAGCACTCCACGGTGGACGTGGAACCCGGTCGTCTTCTCCAGCACGTCCTGCGAGGCCACGTAGACCGGTGCGATCTCCGGCAGGTCGGCCAGCTGCTCCACCCGCCTGGCATCGACGAGGAAGGAGCGTGGCACGTAGCCGGCGCGGAGCGCGCGGCGCAGCACCAGCTCCCCCTCGGCGATGAACAGCCCGTGCGGCGGCTCCCACCTGGTCCGCAGCTGGACATCGGTGAGCGCCCGGTAGTCGGCGATCCGCCCGTCGTCCGGATCGGTGATGGTGACGGTGGCGATGCTCAGCCCCGTTCGGCCGTACGCCCGTCGTTGAGCAGATCCGAGGCGGGCGCCGGCCCGGACGCCGGCAGGCCCGGCACGGCGGACCGGTCACCGGACACCTGGGCCTCGGCGGCCTTCACCTCCGCGCGTACCTCCTCGGCGGCGGCCGCGGCGGCCTGCGCCGCCTGGTTTGCCTCGGCCGCGACCTCCTTGCTGGCCTGGCCCATCTCGCCCGGCGCGGCGAGCGGGCCCTCGGTCGCGCCCAGCCCGCCGAACGCGCTGGTGATGCCCTCCAGCGCTTTGGTCAGCTCGGCCGGCACCACCCACACCTTGTTCGCGGTGCCGTTGGCGATCTGCGGCAGCGCCTGCAGGTACTGGTAGGCCATCACCTTGGCGTCGGGGTTGGCGGTGTGGATCGCGTCGAAGACCGTGCGGATCGCCTTGGCCTGGCCCTCTGCCTGCAGGATGCGGGCCTGCCGGTCACCGTCGGCGCGCAGCACCGCGGCCTGCTTCTCACCCTCGGCGGTGAGGATCTGCGACTGCTTGACGCCCTCGGCGTTGAGGATCGCGGCCCGTCGGTCCCGCTCGGCGCGCATCTGCTTCTCCATCGAGTCGCGGATGCTCGGCGGCGGCTCGATCGCCTTGATCTCCACCCGGGTCACCTTGACGCCCCACCGCCCGGTGGTCTCGTCCAGCACCACCGACAGGTGCCGGTTGATCTCCTCGCGGCTGGTCAGCGTCTTCTCCAGGTCCAGTGAACCGATCACGTTCCGCAGCGTGGTCACCGTGAGCTGCTCGATGCCCTGCAGGAAGTTGGAGATCTCGTAGGTGGCGCGCACCGGGTCGACGACCTTGAAGTAGAGCACCGTGTCGATCGAGACGACCAGGTTGTCCGAAGTGATCACCGGCTGGGGTGGGAAGCTGACCACCTGCTCGCGCAGGTCCACCTTGGTGCGCACCGCCTCGATGATGGGCACCAGCAGGTTGAGCCCCGGCTTGAGCGTGCGCTGGTAGCGCCCCAACCGCTCCACCACGTCGTTGCGCTGCTGGGGCACGATGCGCACGGAGCGCAGCAGGACTATCACCACGAACAGGAGCACCGCCAGGATCACCACGGCGATGACAACATCCATTCCACTCACCTTCTGTCAGCAGCGGCGCCACTACTCGCGCCAGACCATGGCGGTGGCCCCTTTGACCTCCACCACCCGCACCCGCTCGCCCTTCGGTATCACCTGGGTCGCGTCGTAGGCGCGTGCGGTCCACAGCTCGCCGTCGATCTTGACCAGGCCGTGGTCGGCGTCGACATCCTCGAGCACGAGCCCGGACGCGCCCTCGATCGCCTCCAGCCCGAACGGCGTGTCGCCGGTCTCGATCGCCGGCCGCTGGTGCCGGCGGACGATCGGCCGCACCGCGACCAGAGACAGTGCGGAGACAGCCGCGAAGACCAGCGCCTGGACCGCCACCGGGGCGCCCAGGCCGGCCGCGAGCGCCGCGGCGAACGCGCCGGCGGCCAGCATGATCAGGACCAGGGTTGCGGTGAACATCTCGGCCACCGCGAGGACCACCCCGAGAACGATCCAGAGAACTGGCTCCACGCATAGATCCTGTCACGTCTGTGCAAACGTGGCGAACCTCGAACCGGCACCCTGAGGCCCGCCGGCTGGCCGAGCCGGTATGGTCCCCCTGGCCGCCGTGGGAAGAGGAGGCGAATGTGGCGCTGCTGCGCGAGACCGCCGGTCAGGTCGACGAGATCGTGGCCCGGACCCAAGCCGGCGCCCGGGTGCCCTCACTGGTGGCGGCCGTGGTCCGCGACGGCGTGCTGGCCCATTTCAGCGGCGCCGGCGACCTGCCGCGGCCGGATCCGGACATGCAGTACCGGATCGGCTCGATCTCCAAAACGCTGACCGCGGCGCTGGTGCTGCAGCTGCGCGACGACGGCAAGCTCTCCCTCGACGATGTGCTCGGCGCGTACCTGCCCGGCGTTCCCGTCGGCGCGGTCACCCTGCGACAGCTGCTCGGCCACGTCTCAGGCATGCAGCGGGAGCCCGACGGCGACTGGTGGGAGCGGTCCGCCGGCACCGACCTGGACACCTTCCTCGCCGGCCTGACCGCGGACAAGCTGGCCTACCCGCCGTACCGTTCCTTCCACTACTCGAACCTGGCCTACGGAGTGCTCGGCGCCGTGCTGCACCGGATCACCGGCGAGGACTGGGCGACGCTGGTCACCGAGCGGCTGCTCGAACCGCTGGCGATGACCCGCACCACGTACCACCCGACCGAGCCGTTCGCCCGTGGATACGTGGTGCACCCGTGGCACGGCACCCTGCGCGAGGAGCCGCGCCACGACCACAAGGCGATGGCGCCCGCCGGCCAGCTGTGGTCCACCGCGGCCGATCTGGTCAAGTGGGCGGCGTTCCTGGCCGACCCCGACCCGGCCGTGCTGGCCCCGGCCACCGTCGCCGAGATGTGCACGCCGGTGGTGATCACCGATCTGGCGTCGTGGACTTCCGGGCACGGTCTGGGCGTCGAGCTGTTCCGGGTCGGCGAACGCGTCTTCGTCGGGCACGGCGGGTCGATGCCCGGCTACCTCGCCCACCTCGCCGTCCACCGGCCGTCGCGGACCGGCGTGGTCGCCTTCGCCAACGCGTACACCATGCGCGGCACCTCGATCAGTGGGCTCAGCCTGGAGATCCTCAGCGCGGTGCTGGACCGGGAGCCGGGCCCGCCGGCCCGGCCCTGGCGGCCCAGCGCCGCACCACCCGCCGACGTCGCGCCGCTGTGCGGCCGCTGGTGGTGGATGGGCCGCGAGTACGAGATGGCCTGGGACGGCGAGCGGGGCGAGCTGGTGATGTCCTACCTGGGCGTGCCGGCCCGCGAGCCGTGGCGGTTCGCCGCCGAGGCCGCCGACCGGTGGCGCGGCCGCTCCGGGATGAACGACGGCGAGGTGATGCTGGTCCGGCGAAGCCCCTCCGGCGCGGTCGAGGCGCTGGACATCGCCACCTTCATCTTCAGCCGGACGCCGGAGGGTCCACAGTAGTCACGAAGTCGATCAGCCGCTCCACCGCGCCGACCAGCGGCGGCTGTACATCGTGGAAGGTGCGCACCGAGCCGAGGACCGTCCGCCACATCTCGGCGGGATCGGAGACGCCCAACGCGGCGCACACGCCCTCCTTCCAGGGCTGGCCGGGCGGGACCACCGGCCACTGCCGGATCCCCAGCCGTTCGGGCTTGACCGCCTGCCAGATGTCGACATAGGGGTGGCCGGTCACCATGACGTCCGGATGGTCCACCGCGGCCACGATGCGGCTCTCCTTGGAGCCCGGCACCAGATGGTCCACGAGCACACCCAGCCGCCGCCCCGGCCCGGGGCGGAACTGCCGGACCGCCTCGGGCAGGGCGTCGACGCCGTCCAGCGGCTCCACCACCACGCCCTCGATGCGCAGGTCGTCGCCCCAGATCCGCTCGACCAGCGCGGCGTCGTGCAGGCCCTCGACCCAGATCCGGCTGGCCCTCGCCACCCGCGCCCGGACGCCGTCCACCGCGATCGAGCCGGAGGCGGTGCGCCGGCGGGCCGGCCGGGTCGGGCGCGGCGCGGGCCGGCGAAGGGTGACCACCTCGCCGTCGAGCAGGAACGCCGCCGGCAGCAGCGGGAAGTGCCGGCGCCGGCCGTGCCGGTCCTCCAGCACCACCGCCCCGGCGTCGAAGCCGACCACCGCGCCGCAGAACCCGGATTCGACGTCCTCGACCACCAGGTCCGGCTCCGCGTCCACCTCGGGCACTGTCCTGACGCGACGCGGCTGGCGCAGGACGTCGTCGTACCTCCCCACGGCCCTGACGCTAGCCGCGCGCCGGAGGTCACATCGAGCCGACGCGCCGGATCCCGTACGCTAGCCTGCATGTCACCCGCAGCAGGCGCCGCGACACTGACGGTACGCCGGTCGTCGCGGTTCGTCGCCTGGGTCCGGGCGTGGCGGGCCGGTTTGGTGCCCTTTGACGAGATCGCTGACGCGATCGCCGGCGACGAGGAGCACCTGGTCGCCGACGCGCCGGGCACCTGGACCGACGTCCCGCTGCGGGACGCCCTGCCCACGCTCTCCAGGCTGCACCCCGACGAGGTACGCCTGGTGCTGCCGGCGCCCGGCGATCCCCGCGGCCTGCCCGGCCCGGGGCCGTTCAGCAGCGCCGCGCTGCTGGCCGGCGAGGGTGTGCTGGCCGGGGCGCTGGGCGTGGTGCCCGAGCTGCGCACCCACACCTCCGGCTCCGGTGACACGTTCTCCACCGTGCTGTGGCGGGTCTACCCGCTGGACCGGCCAGCGGGCCCGGCTCCCGGGGAGCCCACCGCGGCGGAGGCGGAGGCGGAGCTGGCCACCGTCCTCGCCGAAAGCACTGCCCGGCTGGCCCGGCTGGACATCGCCCAGTGGCGTCCCGAGCTGGCCGGGGCGCTGGCCCAGCTGCGCCGGCCGGACAACGGCACCGACCTGCCGCCCGGCTTCGACCCGCGGGCCCGCCGGCTGTACGCCCGGGCCAGCATCCTGGACCAGGTGCTCGCCCTGGCCGAGCACGCCGCCCCCGGGGGCGCGGTCACCGGGTACGAGGCCCAGCAGCGCGACGCCGCACTGCGCCCGCTCACGGTGGCGTGCAGGCGCGCCCTGGTCGCCGCCTGCAACGCCCCGCTCGCGCCCTGAGCCGCGCTCAGGCCAGGGTCTGGCAGAGGTTCTCCGCCTGGCCGTGCTGGATGGTGAAGTTCCGGGTGCCGTCCGGGTGCAGGACGAAGTCGAACTCCCCGGTCAGCACGTACTCGCCGGGCGGCGGGCTGGTGTTGACGGCGTGGATGCCGATGGCCATGTGCCCGACACCGTGACCGCGGATCGTCCCGTCCTGGTCGTAGAACCACCAGCCGGTGCCGGTCAGGTCCCGCACGACCGACTTTCCGGTGCTCATGTTGGTGAACCGGATGACGAGCGGGCCGACGAACTCCTGCTCTTTCGGAGTGCCGTCCGGGTACGTCTGCAGGGTACGCACGAACTCGTGGTCGCGGACGATGTCACCGTGGACGGCGAACTCGCAGACATCGCCGGCGGCCTGCGTGAAGGGCTCGGAATGGTACGGCTCCCACGGGCTGGGTGAGTCCGCGGACGCCGGCGTGGAGCCGGCCAGCACGGTGGCGCCGGCGGCCACGGCGGCTACGGCGCCGCCCAGAACACGTCGTCGAAGTCTCACTCGCTAACCTCCTCGGTATCGGCTGCGAGCTGCAGCCTGCCCGGGGCGCTGCCGCGGGCGCGATGGTTTCGGCGCAGACCAAAACGTCCGAGGCGGGGGTGAGGCGTGCTGCGGGTGCACTTCACGGGGGACGACCTGCTGCGCACCAGGTTCGCCGCGACTCCCGCGCCGCTGATGGAGCTGGGCCTCGCCGTGGCCGCGCTGCGCCGGCGGGACCCGGTGTTCGCTGGCTGGCGCCGCGCCAGCCAGGCCGCGCTCCCGCCGGCGGCCCGGCTGCTGCTCCATCTGGTGCCGCCCACCGGTGCCGGCCCCAGGTTCCTCGACCCGATCAGCGACGGGCTGGACGACGGCCTGGCGGCGGTGCTCGCCGCACCGACCCCGTTCGTGCAGAGCGAGCTGCGCCGGGTGTGCGGTGCCGGGCTGCCGACCACGCCGTGGGTCCGCTCCCTCTACCGGCGCGACCGGCCGGCCTGGGCGGCCTTACGGGACGCCTTGTGCGCCGGATACGAGGCACTCATCCGAGGCAGCTGGACGCAGATCTCCCGGGGCCACCGCGCCGACGTCGCGTGGCGTGCCCGGGTGGCCGGCGAGTGCGGGCTGCGGGCGGCGCTGCAGATGATCGGTCCGCGTGGCCGCTGGCAGGGGACCACGCTGGAGTTCGACGTCGAGCACGAACTCACGGTGACCCCGGGTGGCCGCGGGGTCACCTTGCTGCCCTCGGTGTTCGGGGCCGAGCGGCCGCTCGTCGACACCCATCCGGACGGGTCGGTGCTGATCGTGTACCCGGCGCTGACCCCGCTGCCGCTCATCGACGACGCCCCCGCCGCGGACCCGCTCGCCGAGCTGCTCGGGCGGACCCGGGCAGCCGTCTTGGAGCTGGCCGCCGCGCCGCGCAGCACCAGCGAGCTCGCCAGGGAGCTGGGCATCAGTCCGGCCACGGTCTCGCAGCACACCCGCACACTGCGGGATGCGGGGCTGCTCACCACCGAACGAGTCGGCAAGGGCGTCCTGCACACCGTCACGCCGCTCGGCGACCGGGTCCTCGCGGCGAACCGACCGGCTATGTCAGGACGTTCCTGACAAACGCCTGCGGTCCGGTGACCCAGGGGTAGTGCGCCGCGTCCGGGTCGACGACGAGCCGTCCGTTGGGAAACAGCCCGGCCAGCTCGGCGGCGCGCTGCGGGGTCGGGGCAGGGTCGAGGCCGCCGGCCACCACCAGGGTGGGCGCGGTGACCTGCGCCAGCGCAGCGCGGGTCCGCTCAGGATCGAAGGCGCCCTCGGCGCGGTAGCCGGCCGCCGCGGCGGGTGCCCGTTGCTCGAACTCGCTCCCGGCGTGCGCCGCCGTGATCTCGTCCCCGCGCCCGTAGAAGAACGGCGCCGCGCTGATACGGTTCGCCGGCGTGTCCTCGCCCGCGTCCCACGCCATGATCGCGGCGTACGCGTCGGCGTACCACGGCTGTGCGGACTGCCTGGCGAGGGTGGCGAGCCACTCCTCGTCGGTGAGCCTGATGCCGGCCGCCTCCAGGGCCGGTGTGACGAGGATGAGCCGGCTCAACCGCTCCGGGTGGGCGGCGGCGTAGAGAATCGCCAGGTCGCCGGCGGCGGAGTGGGCCAGCAGGTCCATCCGGTCGAGTCCAAGGTGGACCCGCAGCGCCGCGACGTCCGCGACCAGGCGATCGCAGCGGTAGGACGCAAGGTCGGCAGGGATCGCCGAGTCGCCCGAACCGCGCAGGTCAAGCTTGACCAGCGTCCGGTACGCGGACAGCCCGCCGAGGTCGCCCAGATAGGCGCTGGCGCGGGCCGGCCCGCCCGGCAGGCAGACCAGCGGGTCGCCACTGCCCTTTAGGTGGTAGGCCAGCTCGGTCCCGTCGTACGACGCGAAGCGTGGCATGCCGACTAGCTGATCACACGCCGGACGCGGTCACAAACTCGAATCCCGCTGGTCTACCCGGACTAGATCTCGTCCACCAGGTCGGCCACCGAGTTGACCACCCGCGACGGCCGGTACGGGTAGCGGTCCACGTCGGCGCGCGTGCTGATGCCGGTGAGCACCAGGATCGTCTCCAACCCGGCCTCCAGCCCGCAGAGGATGTCGGTGTCCATCCGGTCACCGATCATCGCGGTGGTCTCGGAGTGTCCCTGGATGGTGTTCAGCGCCGAGCGCATCATCATCGGATTCGGCTTGCCGACGAAGTACGGCTCCACGCCGGTCGCCTTGGAGATGAGCGCCGCGACCGAGCCGGCGGCCGGCAGCGCGCCCTCGCTGGACGGGCCGGTCGGGTCGGGGTTGGTGCAGATGAACCGGGAGCCGTCGTTGATCAGCCGGATCGCCTTGGTGATCGCCTCGAAGCTGTAGGTGCGGGTCTCGCCCAGCACCACGTAGTCGGGCGCGAAGTCGGTGAGCACGTACCCGGCCGCGTGCAGCGCCGTGGTCAGCCCGGCCTCTCCGATCACGTACGCGGTGCCGCCCGGCCGCTGGTCCGAAAGGAACTGCGCGGTGGCCAGCGCGGCCGTCCAGATCATGTCCTCCGGCACGTCGAAGCCCATCCGGGTCAGCCGCGCGTGCAGGTCCCTCGGCGTGTAGATGGAGTTGTTGGTGAGCACCAGGAACGGCTTGCCCGAGGCGCGCAGCCGGGCGACGAACTCCGGCGCGCCGGGGACTGGCAGGCCCTCGTGGACCAGCACGCCGTCCATGTCCGTCAGCCAGTACTCGACGGGTTTCCGTCCGGTCACGACGACGCTCCGTGGGCGCTGCCGGATCCGCCCGCCGAGAGGCAGCAGCCCTCCGGACAGGTGTCCCAGACCGGAAGGCTGCCCAGCTTGCGTCGCGGCCCCGCGCCGTAGCGTTCGACGACCAGTTCGCGCACCATCGCGACGAACCGCGGGTCGGTGCCCGGGGTCGCGGCACGGGCGAACTTCAGGCCCACCTTGGCCGCGGTCGTGGCCGCCTCGATGTCCAGGTCCCAGACCACCTCCAGGTGGTCCGAGCTGAACCCGATCGGGCTGACCACCACGCCGGTGACCCCGTCGCCGGCGAGTGCGGCCAGGTGGTCGTTGATGTCCGGCTCCAGCCAGGGCACGTGCGGCGGGCCGGAACGGCTCTGCCAGACCAGGTCCCACTCCAGGTCCGGTGCCGCGGCCGCGGCGACCAGGCGGGCCGTCTCCCGCAGCTGCGCCTCGTACCGGCCGCCGTCCGGGCCGGAGCTGCGCGCCATCCGCACCGGCACCGAGTGTGCGGTGAAGACCAGCCGTACCACGGGCGGGGGGCCGGGGCGGGCAGCGCCACCGTCGGCGTCCAATCTGGATCGGGCGGTGCGTACCCCGTCCGCCAGCGGCAGGACGTAGCCGGGGTGGTCGTGGTAATGCCGCAGCTTCTCCACCACCGGCGCGCCCGGGCCGACCGCGGCCCGGGCCGCGGCGATGTCCTCCAGGTACTGGTGGCAGGACGAGTACGACCCGAACGCGCTGGTGACGAAGGCCACCGCGCGGCGCACCCCGTCGTCGCGCATCTGGGCCAGGGTGTCGGCGAGCATCGGGTGCCAGTTGCGGTTGCCCCAGTACACCGGCAGGTCGATGCCGTTCGCCGCGAAGTCGTCGCGGATCGCGGCGAGCAGCGCGCGGTTCTGCGCGTTGATCGGCGAGACGCCGCCGAAGTGCTGGTAGTGCTCGGCCACCTCGGCCAGCCGTTCCGGCGGCACGCCGCGGCCGCGCGTCACGTTCCGCAAAAACGGCATGACGTCGTCGGGTCCCTCCGGCCCGCCGAACGACAGCAACAGGAAGGCGTCCGGCGCCGACGGCATGGCCGGGGCGCCGCCGGCGCGAGGATCATGCGCCGACGGCATGGAATCCACCGTCCACGTGGACGATCTCCCCGGTGGTCGCCGGGAACCAGTCGGACAGCAGCGCGATGCAGGCCCGGGCCGCCGGCTCCTGGTCGTTGAGGTCCCAGGACAGCGGCGCCCGGTCCACCCAGACGTCCTGGAACCGCTCGAAGCCGGGGATCGACTTGGCCGCCATCGTCCGCAGTGGACCGGCCGAGACCAGGTTGCTGCGGATTCCCCGCTGGCCCAGGTGCAGCGCAAGGTACCGGGAGGTCGACTCCAGGCCCGCCTTGGCCACGCCCATCCAGTCGTAGACCGGCCAGGCCAGCGTGGCGTCGAAGGTCAGGCCGACGATGGCCCCGCCCGGCTGCATCAGCGGCAGTGCGGCCACTGCCAGCGCCTTGTAGGAGTACGTGGAGACGTGCACCGCGGTCGCCACGTCCTCCCACGGCGCGTCGAGGAAGCCGCCGCCGAGACAGCTCTGCGGGGCGAACGCGATGGAGTGCAGGACACCGTCCAGCCCGTCCACGTGCTCGCGCACCCGGTCCGCCAGGCTCTGCAGGTGGTCGGAGTTGGTCACGTCCAGCTCGATCACCGGCGCCGGGTGCGGCAGCCGCTTGGCGATCCGCTCCACCAGGGACAGCCGGCCGAACCCGGTCAGTACCACGGTGGCGCCCTGTTCCTGGGCCAGCCGCGCCGCCGAGAAGGCGATCGACTGCTCCGTGATAACCCCGGTCACCAGCAGCCGCTTGCCGTCCAGCAGTCCTGCCACACGCCCCTCCAACCCTCAGTGGCCCATACCGAGCCCGCCGTCGACCGGGATGACCGCGCCGGTGACGTACCCGGCCGCGTCGCTGGCCAGCCAGGTGACCACCGCGGCCACCTCCTCCGGCGCGGCGAACCGGCCGGCCGGGATGCCGGCGAGGTAGCTGGCCCGGCGGTCCTCCGGCAGCTGCGCGGTCATGTCGGTCTCCACGAAGCCCGGCGCGACCACGTTCGCCGTGATGTTACGGCTGCCCAGCTCCCGGGTGATCGACCGGGCCATGCCGATCAGGCCGGCCTTGCTCGCCGCGTAGTTCACCTGGCCCGGGTTGCCGGACAGCCCGGTGACCGAGGAGATGAAGACCATACGGCCCCAGCGAGCGCGCAGCATGCCGCGGGCGGCCCGCTTGGCGCACCGCCAGGCGCCGGTCAGATTGGTGTCCAGGACCCGGGTGAACTGCTCCTCGGACATCCGCAGCAGCAGCGTGTCGTCGGTGATGCCGGCGTTGGCGACCAGCACCTCGACCGGTCCCAGCTCCGCCTCGACCGCGGCGAACGCCGAGTCGACCGCGGCGGCGTCGGTGACATCGCACGCCACGCCGAACAGCCCGGCACCGGGCGGGGCACTGCCCCGGTGCGTGACCGCGACCCGGTCCCCCTGCTTGGCGAACGCCTGCGCGATCGCCAGGCCGATCCCTCGGTTCCCACCCGTGACGAGCACGGTACGTGACACGCTGCCCTCCTTAGCTCCAGCAGGGAGACTATCGGGCCGCACCCGCGACCCTGACACGGTGTACGATGATCGGCGTTTGCCCGGACCGACCTACGGAGGTGATCGCTGTGCGAGATAGCGATCCTCCCAGTCGTGGCCGGGCCCTCGGTCAGCCGAGCTGACCTCGACTCTGCCTGCCCGGCCACGACTGCATGCGTGTCGAAGTACCCGCCTGCCATCTGCCGGAGTCCACAATGAGCCGTTTCGCCGCCCCGCTGGGGTTCGCCCTCGCCGCGGTCTGGGTCGTCGTCGTCTTCGTCCTGGTCAGCGCCGGCGCTTGACCGCCCGTCGGGCCGGTGCCGGCCACCGGCCGGGGCCGGTGGCGCTACGGCAGCCGGGACGTCCACATCAGACTCATCGCGCCCGCGGCGAGCGCGAACAGCAACCCCACGCCCAGGTACCACTGGGTCACCTCGCGTGGCTTGATCCGGTGCCCGATCGAGCTACCCATGTCCTCGTACACCCGCTTGAGCTCGCCGGCGCTGGCCGCCTCGTAGAAGAAGCCCGAGGTGGTCTCGGCGAGCTGGGCCAGGGAGAGCCGGTCCACCGGGACCCGTTGCAGCTGCCCGCCGATGTCCACCACGCCGGTGTCGGTGCCGAAGGCGATCGTGGAGACCGGCACGTTCGCGTTCGAGGCCGCGGTGGCTGCCTCCTCGATGGTGCGGCCGTAGGTGCGGTACCCGTCCGACAGCAGCACGATCCGCGCCGGCGGCGGCCCGTCCGCGCCGTCCGCCGGCACGGACTGGATCGCCTGCAGGCAGGTGAAGACCGCCTCGCCGGTGGCGGTCGCCTCGGCCAGCTGCAGCCCGTCGATCGCCTGGATCACCGACTCGTGGTCCTTGGTCGGCGAGACCAGCACGTTGGCCGACTTGGCGAACGAGACCAGGCCGAGGTTGTAGCTGTCGGGCAGCTGCCGGACGAACTCCTTGGCCGCCTCCTGGGCCGCGGCCAGCCGGTTGGGCTGGACGTCGTCGGCCTCCATGGACAGCGACACGTCGATCGCCAGCATCACGGTGGCCCGCTCCAGCGGCTCCTTGGCGTCGACGGACGGGCGGGCCATCCCGGTGGCCAGCGCCAGCAGGGCGACCAGGAACGCCCCCGCGGCCAGGTGCCGCCGCCAGCCCAGGCCCTTCGGTGCCAGCGACTTCAACAAATCGACGTTGGTGAACCGGACCGCGTACGCCCGGCGGCGCAGCTGGCGCCAGACGTACGCCGCGGCTACCGCCAGCACCGGCACCACCGACAACAGCCACCACGGTTGCAGGAAACGGATCATCGGGTGGTCCCCCTGGTACGCGCGTGCCGCTGGGCGGCGACGAACCGGACGATGTCCAGTAGCCAGTCGGAGTCGGTGCGCAGCCGTAGGTGCGCGGCGCCCGCGTTGCGCAGCGCGTCGGCGATCTCCGCGCGCTGGGCGGCGGCCGCCTTCGCGTACCGCTGGCGCAGCCGGGGATCGGCCGTCTGCACCTCGTGCATCTCGCCGGTTTCCGGGTCGACCAGCTCAAGTACCCCGACGTCCGGCAGCTCGAGCTCGCGCGGGTCGACCACTTCCACGGCGAGCACGTCGTGCCGCACGGCCAGCTTGCGCACCGGCCGCGCCCACTGCGCCGTCGGCGCCAGGAAGTCGGAGATCACCACGCCCAGGCCGCGCCGGCGCGGCGGCCGGTTCAGCATGTCGATCAGCGCGCCGAGGTCGGCCCGGCCGGGCTGGATCGCGGTGCGCGCGATCGTGCGCATCAGGCCCTGCGCCTCTTTGCGCCCCGGACGGGCGGGCATCCGGACCCGGGCGCTGCCGGTCCCGACCACCGCGCCGACCCGGTTGCCGCCGCGGACGACCAGGTGGGTCACTGCCGCGGCGGCGCACACCGCGAGGTCCCGCTTGAGCCACTTGGCGGTGCCGAAGTCGAGGCTGGCCGACAGGTCCACGGCCAGCCAGGTCTCCAGCTCGCGGTCGGCCACGGTCTGCCGCACGTGCGGCAGCGTGGTGCGCGCGGTCACCGGCCAGTCCATCCGGCGCACGTCGTCGCCCGGCCGGTACTCCCGGGACTCCCCCGGTTCGCTGCCCGGCCCGGGCAGCAGGCCCAGGTAGTCGCCCTGCAGCAGCCCGTCCAGCTTCCGGGTGATCAACAGCTGCAGGCGCGACAGGACCGCCTCGGCCCGGGCCGAGGCGGCATCGCCGGCCTGCAGCGTCACGCCCTGTTCCCGACCGGGTTGGCGCTCTGCCGCGGTGCGACGGTGGGCAGCGGCACCGTGCTGAGCACCCGGTTGACGATGTGGTCGGCCGGGATGTCGTCGGCGAGCGCGTCGTAGCTGAGCACCAGCCGGTGCCGCAGGACGTCCGGAGCCACGTCCTGCACGTCCTGCGGCAGCGCGTAGTCCCGGCCGCGCAACAGCGCCAGCGCCCGGGTGGCCCGCACGATGCCCAGCGAGGCGCGCGGGCTCGCGCCGTACTGGATCAGCTGGGCGATGTCGGCCAGCCCGTGCTCGGCCGGCTTGCGGGTGGCGAGCACCAGCCGGACGGCGTAGTCCACCAGTGCGTTGTGCACGAAGACCTGGTCCGCCTTCTGCTGCAGGGCGACCAGGTCGGCCGGGGAGAAGATGGTGGCCGGCTCGGGGGTGCGCACCCCGACCCGGTAGACGATCTCGCGCTCCTCGATGTCGGTCGGGTACCCCACCACGATCTTCATCAGGAAGCGGTCCCGCTGCGCCTCGGGCAGCGGGTAGACGCCCTCCTGCTCGATCGGGTTCTGCGTCGCCATCACCAGGAACGGGGTGGGCACCGGGTAGGTCTGGCCGCCGATCGAGACCTGCTGCTCGGCCATCACCTCCAGCAGCGCCGACTGGACCTTGGCGGGGGCCCGGTTGATCTCGTCGGCGAGCAGGAAGTTGACGAACACCGGGCCGAGCTCGACGTCGAACTTCTCGCTGGACTGCCGGTAGATGCGGGTGCCGACGATGTCCGCCGGCACCAGGTCGGGGGTGAACTGGACCCGGGCGAAGGTGCCACCGACCACCCGCGCCAGGGTCTCCACGGCCAGCGTCTTGGCCACCCCCGGCACACCTTCGAGCAGGCAGTGGCCGCGGGCGAGCAGTGCCACGAACATCCGCTCGATCAGCCGGTCCTGCCCGACGATGACCCGCTTGACCTCGAACAACGCGCGCTCCATCAGGGTCGCGTCCTCGGCCGGGGTGGTCGTCGGGGCGGGGCTGGACGGCGCGGAATGAGCTGGTGAGGTCGGCTGGGCCACTGGTCCTCCACGGCGCGTCTGAATCTGGTCCCGGTGCGACGTACCCAAGCGTTGCACGCCTTCCTGTGGATTCGCTCACCAGTCCCGTACTTGGTCGCAAACCGCGCGGGACACGCCCAACCAATCATCTTTCTCCCATTCGGCCGAATGGCCATGGCGGGAGGGTAGACACGAGGGGGTTCATCGTGGGTACGATTCAGCCGTCGCCGGGCGGCTTCCCCCGTGGCCGCCCGGCGCTTCCTGTCTCGGCCGTCCTCCGGCGGCTATGGTTGCCCTGTGCAGCCGTCCCCCACCCGGTGCTCCGCGAAGGGCTGTCATGCGCCGGCCGTCTGGGCCCTGCGCTGGAACAACCCCAAGCTGCACGAGCCGGACCGGCGCAAGACGTGGCTGGCCTGTGACGCGCACCGCGCCTCGCTGAGCGAGTTCCTCGGCGCCCGCGGCTTCCTGCGCGAGGTGACCCCGCTGGCGGACGGCCTCTAACCTGCAAGAGTGACCCCGAACGTGCTGAGCCCACTCGATCCCTGGCCGGACACGGTCCAGTGGCGGCGCGTCTCCGGCCGGCTGGTCTGGCTCGAACTGCTCCGCCTGGCCATCGTGCTGGTGGTCCTGCTCGCCGCCTGCCTCACCGGCTACCTGCTCGGCTGGGCCCCGGCGGCCTGGATCGGGTTGGGAGTCGCTCTGGTCGGCCTGCTGCGCGCGGTCGTCGTGGTTCGCGCGGTCAAAGCCTGGGGGTACGCGGAGCGCGACAGCGACCTGCTGGTGCGGCACGGCCTGATGATCCGCCGGCTCTCCATCGTCCCGTACGCCCGGATGCAGTTCGTGGACGTCACCGCCGGCCCGCTCGAGCGGGCGTTCGGCCTGGCCGCGGTGCAGCTGCACACCGCGGCCGCGGCCAGCGACGCCCAGGTGCCGGGGCTGGAGGCGGCCGAGGCCGCCCGGCTGCGCGACCGGCTGGCCGCGCTCGGCGAGGACCGGGTGGAGGGCCTGTGAGCGACACGCCGCTGCTGCGGCTGCACCCGCTCAGCCCGCTGCTGCACAGCGCCAAGACCCTGGCGGTGATCGTCGCCGCGATCTCCTGGCGGGGCTTCGCGCAGCTCGGCCTCGCCCGGTGGCTGGTCGTGGTGGTCGCCGTCCTGTTCGGCGCGGTGCTGCTGTCCGTGGTGAGCTGGCTGGTCACCGGCTACCAGGTCGTCGGGCGCGAGCTGCGGGTCCGGGAAGGGCTGCTGTGGCGGCGCAGCCGGGCCATCCCGCTGGACCGGCTGCAGGCGGTGGACGTGGTGCGGCCCGCGTTGGCCCGTCTGGTCGGCCTCGCCGAGCTGCGGCTGGAGGTGGTCGGGGCGAGCAAGGCGGAGGCCCCGCTGGCGTACCTGTCGGTGGCCGAGGCCGCGGCGCTGCGTACCCGCCTGCTGGCCCTCTCGGCGGCCGCCTCCGCGCCGGCCGCTGAACCGGTGCCCGCCGCCCACGCGGTGCCCGCCACGGACGCCGTGCCCGCCGGGACGGTGTCGGTCGCGCGGGCGGCGTACGCCGCCGGCACGCTGGCCACCGTGGCGGCCGAGCCGGAGCGGCCGGTTCATCGGGTGGTCAACCAGCACGTGGTGGTCGGCCAGCTGCTCACGCCGCAGGCCTGGCTGGTGCCGGTCGGCATGGCGTTCGTGGTGTTGCAGTTCGCATTCGAGGGGTCGCGGACCTTCGTCGGCATCGCCAGCACGATCACCGCCCTGGTCGGCGTGGCGGTACAGCCGGTCCGGCGGGTGCTGGACGACTGGGACTTCCGGATCTCCACCGCCCCGGCCGGGCTGCGGCTGCGCCACGGCCTGCTGGACACCCGCAGCCAGACCGTGCCGCTGAGCCGGGTCCAGGCCGTCGGCGTGACCTGGCCGCTGCTGTGGCGGCCCAAACACTGGCTGCGCTGCCGGATCGACGTGGCCGGGTACGGCCGCCCGCGGGCGCGCGACGAGGGCGGCCCGGCCAACCGGCTGCTGCCGGTGGGCGACCTGGCAACTGCCCGGCTGGTCGTGTCCGAGGTGCTACCCGGGGTGGACGTCGCCGCCCTTCCGCTGACCCGACCGCCGGCCCGGGCCCGGTGGCTGGCCCCGGTGCGCCAGCCCATCCTCGCGGCGGGCCTCACCGACCGCGTCTTTGCCAGCGTCGACGGTCCGCTCACCCGGGAGCTGGTGGTCGTCCCGTTCGCCCGCATCCAGAGTGTGCGGGTGGTGCAGGGGCCGCTCCAGCGGCGGTTGCGGCTGGCCACCGTTCACGCCGACACGGCCGGCGGGCTGCATGCCGTCGCCCACCACCGGGACGTGGACGAGGCCCGGGCGCTCGCCGCCGAGCTGGCCGCCCGCGCCCGCGCGGCCCGCGCGGTCGGCTGAGCGCATCGCCGCCCACCACCGCTCGGCGACCCCGACCAGCAGGTAGGTCAGGCCCACGGCGACCCAGCCCGCCATCATGTCGATCACGTAGTGCTCGGCCGAGTAGACCAGCGTGAAGGTCATCGCCAGCGGATAGGCCAGCAGCAGCGGCCACCACCTGCGGCGTACCACCGGGAAGAAGTACAGCACGACGAACAGCGACCACGCGGCGTGCAGCGAGGGCATGGCCGCGACCTGGTTCGAGGCGACCTGACCGGCGTTGAGCAGGTTGCCCGCGCCGTGCAGGCCGATCTCCCGCCAACCCCGGGTGGAGATGCGCGTCACCGGCTCGATCAGCCCGTACTTCGACGCCCACCAGGGCGGGGCCGCCGGGTAGGCGAAGTAGGTCGCCAGGCCGATCGCGCAGAGCACGATGAACCGGCGCAGGTACGCCGCCCAGCGGGCCCGGTTGCGCAGCCACAGCACCACCGCCACCGCGAACGCCGTGACGAAGTGCGAGAAGTACACCCAGCTGACCAGCACGTCCCACCAGTGGATGGCGTCCGGGTCGTAGAGGTGCCGCTGCAGCCAGACCGTGGGTACCCCGCCGGTGAGGCCGCCGAAGATCCCCCGGTCGGCGGCGACCAGCTCCAGCGCGTGCGGCCGGGCGCCGTTGTCGGCGAACCCCCGGGAGATGTTGTACGCGACCAGCAGCAGCGCCACCGGCGACCAGTCCCGGGCGAAGCCGAGATGGGCACGCCACGGCCGGTCCGGCCGCCAGGCGATGGTCGCCGCCCAGATCCACGCGAACGCGTACAGCGGGTCGGTCGGCAGCCCCACGGTGACCCAGAAGACGGTGAAGGCCACCGCCCAGATCGTCATGCCGACTATCCGGCGTCCGTTCCTGCGGCGTCTGGTCTGCCTGCGCGGCGTGGCGACCCGGTCGGGCTGGGGAGATGACATTGTCCTTCAGGGTAACGACAGGGGTGCACCGCCGCGCCGGCGGCACACCGCGGATCCCGCTCCGGTTGTCATTCCCCTCCACCGTCGCCTTAGCCAGGTTCTGCCCACCCGGCTTCGCACCCGCCTGTAACTCCCCCACCCGGCTTCGCACCCGCCCGTAACTCCCCCACCCGCCTTCGCATCCACCCGCAACTCCCCCGCTCGCCTTCCGCGCCCACCCGGTCGCCCGCGGCACTACGCTGGGCACCATGGTGCAGCAGTCGGGTTCCGCCCTGACCCCGGGGCTGTCCGCCCGGGTCGAACTGACCGTCACCGACGCGGACACCGCGCAGGCGCTCGGGTCCGGCGACGTTCCCGTGCTGGCCACCCCGCGGGTGCTCGCGCTGGCCGAGGCGGCCACGGTGGCCGCGACCGCGACCCGCATCGCGCCCGGGACCACCACCGTGGGTGTCCGCGCGGAACTGGAGCACAAGGTACCCACCGCGGTCGGCCGCACCGTGGCGGCCGAGGCGCGACTGGCCAAGGTGGACGGCCGGCGGCTGCTGTTCGAGGTGGTCGTGGCCGACGGACCGACCGTGGTGGCCGAGGGCCGGGTGGAGCGGGCGGTGGTGGAGCGGCAGCGCTTCCTGGAGAAGGCGTTCGAGGCTTGACCGGCTTCGTGGAGGTGGCCCGGGACGTTTACGTCCTGCGGTACCCGCGGTTCGACGTGAACGTCACGCTGGTGGTCGGCGACGGCGAGGCGCTGCTGGTGGACACCCTGTGCACGCCGGCGCAGGCGGCCGAACTGGCGTCCGCGGCGCGCCGGCTCACCTCGAACCCGTGGACGATCGTGAACACCCACGCCCACTTCGACCACTGCCTGGGCAACGCGACGCTGGCCGATCCCGAGCGGCCCATCTGGGCGCACGAGGAGACCGCCGTGCAGATGCGCGAGCACGCTGACCGGCTGCGCCGCGCCTGGTACGCCGAGTGCCTGACCCTCGACCCGCAGCTGGCGCCCGAGATGGCCGAGACCCCGATCCTGGCCCCGACCCGGACCGTCCATGTGCGGGCCGTCCTGGACGTGGGCGGCCGGATGGTGGTGCTGCACCACCTCGGGCGCGGACACACCGCCGGTGACCTGGTGGTCCAGGTGCCCGACGCAGATGTGGTGGTCGCCGGCGACCTCATCGAGGAGAGCGGCCCGCCGGCCTTCGGCGACGCGTACCCGCTGGAGTGGCCGGGGACTCTTGCCGGCCTGCTCCGGCTGATCTCACCGCGGAGCGTGGTGGTGCCCGGCCACGGCGCGCCGGTGAGCCACGACTTCGTCGCCGGCCAGCACGCCGACCTGGTCCGGCTGGAGTGGCTGATCCGCGAGGGGGAGGCCAACGGTTCTCCGGCTGAGGCGGTCGCCGCCCGCGCCCCCTTCGATCGGGACACCGCCCTCACCGCGGTACGCCGCGGCTACCAGCAGATCCGCTGATCCTCGAGCTCCCTCGTCCGATCATTCGTCGCTGCCAGCGGCCGCGTCGAGGTCGTCGCCCAGCTGGTCGATGTCCGGCAGTGCCTGGTATCCGGCTCGGGTCAGCTTGCCGTCCTCGCGCAGGTCGTCCAGCTTTTCCCGCAGGTCGGCGAACTTGTCGGCGGCCCGCTCGGCGTCGCCTTGACTGTACCGGCGGGCCACCTCGGCGAGCCGCTTGAGCAGATCGCGCGCCGCCCGGCGATCCAGCTGCCCGGCATCCACCTGTGCTTGTAGCGCGGCGGCGAGGTCGGCGAGCTGGTCGAGCAGCGAGCGTGGGCGGGGTGGCGACGTGGTGGGGGCCGCGGTCGGCGAGGCCGGAGTCGGACTCGGACGGCTGGCCTGGGAGGCGGTCGGCGCGGGCTGTGCCTGCAGCCGGTGACTGCGGGTGTTCAGCACGGCGATCACCGCCAGCATGCTCATCACGACGGCTCCGGCCAGCAGGGCGGCGAGCCAGCCCGGCACCGATGACCAGCGCCCTCGCAGCGCCGCGGACCGGGGCCGGCGCGACCGGCCGCCGGGGGCGGTGACGAAGGCCTGGGTCGGTGCCCAGTCCACCATGGTCGCCGGCGCCGCCTGCTGCGCCGCGGTTACTCCCGTCGTCGCCGGGGGCCGGATGCCCACAACCGGTAGCGCCGGCCGAGCCGGGACGATGGCCGCCAGCCGGCGATGCACCTCGGCGGCGGTGCGGGGACGGCCGGCGGGGTCCTTGGCGAGCAGTTGGCTGACCAGCCGGTCCAGCTCGGCTGGTACGTCAGGACGATGCACCCGTAGCGGAGTCGGCGATCGGTGCAGGTGCTGGTGGAGCACGGCGACCGGTTGTGGGGCGTCGAACGGCGGGGCGCCGGCGAGCATCGCGTACAGCACGCAACCCAGTGCGTACAGGTCGGCCCGTGCATCGATCGGGCCACCGGTGGCCTGCTCCGGCGCCATGAACTGACAGGTACCCATGACGGTGCCCGTCGCGGTGATCGCCGCGTTGGGGTCGGCGGCCGCCACGCGGGCGATGCCGAAGTCGCAGACCCGGACCACGCCGGCCCGGTCGATGAGAATGTTGCCCGGCTTGATGTCGCGGTGGATCACTCCCGCCTCGTGCGCGGCCGCCAGCGCCTGGCAGACCTGCCCGGCGACGGCGATCGCCTGTTCCACTGGCGGGCGACCACCCGCGAGCAGGTCCGCCAGGCTGCGTCCGTCAACCAGGTCCATCACCAGGAACGCCACGTCGGCATCGACGTCGAAGTCCCGGACCGTGACGATGTTGGGATGCGTCAGGCGAGCCACCGTGCGGGCCTCGTCGCGCAGCCGCTGCAGCGCAGCCGGAACGGTTTGCGACCCGAGGTCGAGAACCTTGACCGCCACCGCCCGGTCCAGGCGTACGTCCCAGGCACGCCACACGGTGGCCATGCCACCGCGGCCAAGGACCTCCACCAATCGGTACCGGCCGCCAACTACCCGCGTCGATTCCAGCAATGTCTCACCCCGGCCGGCAGGTGCCCCACCCCGCGGCTCGGGGGCACTTGCCGCACCGATCATCCCACGCCAAGCCGGGCTGCGCCGGTCAGACCGGGAACTCGCTCAGCCGGCGCCGTACCTGGTCGGTCAGCTTGCCGAGCAGGTCGACGAGTGTGGCCCGCTCGGCCGGCGACAGCCCGGCCACCAGCATCGCTTCCCGCCCCAGCACCTGGTCGACCGATCGTTCGATGAGCGCGTGCCCGTCCGCGGTCAGCGATACCTGCACCTCCCGGCCACCAGGGCCGGGAGATCGCCGGACCAGGCCCTCGCGCTCGGCGCGGGTCACCCGCTGCGAGATCGCGCCGGCCGTGACCAGGGTCCGGCGCCCGATCTCGCGGGTGGACAGGGAGTACGGCGGGCCTGAGCGCCGGATCACCGACAGCAGGTCCAGGGTGGCCGCGTCGATGCCGGCGCGACGCAGTACGCGGTTGCGGTCGTCGGCGAACAGCTTCGCCAGCCGCCAGATCGGCGTCACGATCTCGATGGACGTGGTCGGCGTGCCGGGCCGTTCCCGCTGCCAGGCCGCGGCAATCTCGCTGGCCGGATAGGGGTCCCGCGGGCCGGTGGCCGGGCGCTGGTCGACCATGCTGGGCGTCACGCTCCTGGTTCGGGTAGGGTCGAGCTGTCCTTTCTGTTTAGGTCTAAACGTAGCAGGGTGGAATCTCACATGCCTCGCGTCATTCTGATCACCGGAGGCTCCAGCGGCATCGGATACGCCACTGCCGCGCGCTTCTCCGCCGACGCGGCGGAGGTCATCATCACCGGCCGGCGTCGGGACACGCTGATGCGCGCGGCAGCCGAGCTCGGTGCTCGGGGCGTGGTCTGCGACGCAACCGACCCGATCCAGGTCGCGGACCTGGCGGAGCAGGTCGGCGACACCGTCGACGTGCTGGTCAACGCGGCCGGCGGGCTGGCCACCGGCCGGGGCGACGCCGGCACGAGGCTCGAGGCGTTGGTCGCGCAGTGGCAGGAGAGCTTTGCCCAAAACATGATCACTGCCGCGCTCGCCACGGCGGCGGTGTGGGACAAGTTCGCCCCGGGCGGCAGCGTGATCAGCATCGGCTCGATCGGCGCCGAGCGGCGCGGCGGGGCCTACGGGGCCGCGAAGGCCGCGCTGGCAGCCTGGAATGCCAGCATCTCCGCCGAGCTCGGGCCGCGCGGTGTCACCACCAACGTGGTCTCTGCTGGTTACGTCGCCGGCACCAACTTCTTTCAGGGCGGCATGACCGAGGAGCGGCACAACTCACTCGTGGCGGAGACCCGCACCGGACGCGCGGGCACGCCAGCCGACATCGCTGAGGTGATCTACTTCCTGGCGTCACCGGGCGCCCGGCACATCACCGGGCAGACCATCCATGTCAACGGGGGCGCGTTCACCACCCGATGACCGGCTCTCGTCGACGTCTTCAACCAGCGCGCTCGGGCGCCGCCGGCTAGGGTGACCGGCACACCGGGTGGGACCCACCGCTGGGACACAGTGGACCATTGACCGGACGGAGGCACCATGCGTCGGTTCGCTGGGCGCGTCGCGTTGGTGACCGGCGGCGGCCATGGGATTGGTCGCGCCACCGCGCGAAGACTGGCCCTGGAGGGCGCCGCCGTCGCCGTCGTGGACCTCGACATCGCGGCGGCGCAGGCGGTCGCCGACGAGCTCGCCGGGGACGGCGCGGCGGCCCTCGCCGTCCACTGTGACGTTCGGGACAGGGCCTCCGTCGACCAGGCCGTCGCCGAGTCGGTGAAGCGTTTCGGCCGGCTCGACGTGCTTGTCAACACCGCCGGCGGCGGTCGGGAGCAGCCAGCCTTCCTGGACACCGGTGACGAGTTCTGGGCTGCGCTCATCGACCTGAATCTCACCGGGGTGGTCCGCTGCATTCGCGCCGCGTTGCCGCACCTGCTTGCCGCGCCGGAGGGTGGCAGCGTGGTGACCATAGGTTCGGTCAACGGCATGACCGCCGTCGGCAGCGAACCGTACTCGGCCGCCAAGTCCGGCCTGCAGAACCTCACCGTCAACCTGGCCGCCCGGTACGCGCGAGAAGGCGTGCGGTTCAATCTCATCGCGCCCGGAACGGTCCGCACCCGGGTCTGGGACCGGCATCCCGAATCTCTGCGGCGGCTCAGCAAGCTCTATCCGCTCGGCCGGGTCGGCGAGCCCGAGGATGTCGCGGCGGCGGTCGCCTTTCTCGCCTCCGACGACGCCGCCTGGATCACCGGCGTCATCCTGCCTGTCGACGGCGGCATCCTCGCCGCGGGACCGCTGGGTAGCCTCGTCGGACCTGAGGAACCCTCGGCTTAGCCCAGGTGATCGGGTGCTGCCCGGTCGTAGCCGACACGGACCGTCTGGCGGACGAGTCAACTCGTCGCCGGGAAGCGGCGGTGCACCTCGGCGAGGGTCGGCATGGCGTTCGCCCCGCCCGGCGCCTCACACACCATCCCGGCCACCTGGGTCGCGAAGATCACCCGGTCCCGCCAGCCGTCCAGGTCGGCCGGCACCCCGTCGGCCACCAGCCCGTAGACCAGCGCCGCCATGACCGCGTCGCCCGCGCCGGTGGCGTCCACCGCCCGCACCCGGGGGGCGGCCACCGTCGCCGACTGGTCTCCGGTGAACACCATCGCACCCTCGGCGCCCAGCGTCACCACCACCGCCTTCCCGAAGGGATCCCGGCCCGGACCCAGCTTGAGCAGCCGCTCGGCAACCATCGAGGCGGAGTCGCCGGGGTAGAGCAGGTTGGCGTCGGCCAAGCTGAGCTTCACCAGATCGGCGGTGGCCGCAAACTCTTCGAGTACGCCACGCAGCCCCGCCGGGTCGGTCAGCAGCTGCGGCCGCACGTTCGGGTCGAACGCGCGCAGCGGTCCCGAGGTGGCCCAGGCACGCCGGGCCGCGGCCAGCACCGGCTCGCAGAGCAGGCAGATCGAGCCGCAGTACAGCGCCGCCGCCCCGGACACCATGGCACGGTCCACATCGGCCGGCCCGTACAGCCCGTACGACGGGGGCTGGCCGTAGAACCGGAAGCTCGGCTCGGTGCCGTCGAACGTGGTCACCGCGAGCGTGGTGGCGGCGTTCACCCGGACCAGGCCGCCGGTGCCGACACCGGCCTCCACCAGGAAGTCGTGGATCCGCCCGGCCAGCGCGTCGTCGCCGAGGGAGCCGATGAGCTCGGCGCGCACACCGCTGGCCGCGCCGAGCCGGGCGATGCCGACCGCCACGTTCAGCGGGGCACCACCGATGGCCGGGCGGTAGACCCGCTCGCCGCCATGGTCGGTGTCCAGCAGATCGACCAGCGCCTCCCCGAGCACGACCGCGTACGTCATGGCGTCCATCATGCCGAACCGCCGGCGGCCGCCGGCCGGGGTCGTCGCCTGCCTCGCCCGGACTCAGGCCACCATCGAGCCGACCACCGGCTTGGTGAGCAGGGCGGACTGGTTGCGCTGGATGCCCGGATCCAGCGAGCGCTCCACGAAGATGGCGTGCCAGATGCAGAACACCAGCACCGTCCACACCTTGCGGGAGTAGTCGGCCTCCTGCCGCTTGTGCGCCTCCAGCAGGCTGCGTGCGTACCCCAGGTCGAGCAGGTCCCCCGCGCCGGAGCGGGACAGGATGGCGTGCGCCCAGTCGTACATCTCGTTGCGCAGCCAGACCCGCGTCGGCGTGGGGAAGCCGAGCTTGCGGCGGTGGACGATGGCCGGCGGCACCACCTGCTCCAGGGCGCGGCGCAGCGCGTACTTGGTGGTGTCCGAGCGGGGCGGCAACTTCAGCTCCACCGGCAGGGTGGACGCCACGTCGAAGACCTCCTTGTCCAGGAACGGCACGCGCAGCTCCAAGGAGTGGGCCATGGACATCCGGTCCGCCTTGACCAGGATGTCGCCGCGCAGCCAGGTGTAGAGGTCGACGTACTGCATCTTCGTCACGTCGTCGAGCTCGGCGCACTCGGCGTACACCGGTGCGGTCACGTCGGTGTACCGCACCGACGGGTCGTACCGCCGCAGCAGCCGCTGCTTCTCCTCCTCGGTGAACATCCGGGCGTTGCCGTAGTACCGCTCCTGGATCGGGGTGGTGCCGCGCTGCAGGAAGCTCTTGCCCTTCACGCCCTCGGGCATGACCCGCGAGACCGCGCGCAGGCCGCGCCGCATCGGGTCGGGCAGGCTGTGCACGGCGGCGAGCGACAGCGGCTCGCGGTAGATGGTGTAGCCGCCGAAGAACTCGTCCGCGCCCTCGCCGGAGAGCACGACGGTCACGTGCTCGGCCGCCTTCTTGGCCACGAAGTACAGCGGGACCAGCGCCGGGTCGGCCACCGGATCGTCCAGGTGCCAGACGATCTTGGGGAGGGCGGACATCATCTCTTCCGGCCCGATCTTGGTGGGGATGGTGGTCACCCCCAGGTGCCGCGCCGAGTCCTGGGCCACCTCGATCTCCGAGTACCCCGGCACGTCGTACCCCACGGTGAAGGTGAGGATGTTCGGGTTGAACTCGCGGGCCAGCGCCACCACCGCGGTGGAGTCGATGCCGCTGGAGAGGAAGGCGCCGACCGGTACGTCGGCCCGCATGTGCATGCGCACGCTGTCACGCAGGGTGTCCCGGATCCGCGCGAAGACGGCCTCCGGGTTGTCGGTCGGGGTGGGCCTAAACAGCGGCCGGTACCAGCGCCGCACCTCGATCTTGCCGACCATGCTCGGCGACCCGGGCGCCGGGGCGCCGGGGGCGGTCCAGGTCAGGCACTCTCCGGAGCCGATCCGGTTGATGCCGCGGTGCAGCGTCCGCGGCTCCGGCACGTACTGCAGGGTCAGGTAGTGCGACAGGCTCGCGGTGTCCACGCCGGCGTCGCCCATGCGGGCGGAGTCGGCGAAGGGCAGCAGCGCCTTCTTCTCGGAGGCGAGGTAGACGCCGTCGGGGGTCTGCAGGTAATGCAGCGGCTTGATGCCGTACGGGTCGCGGGCGCCGAACGCCTTGCGCTCGAACCGGTCCCAGATGACGAATGCGAACATGCCTCGCAACCGGGCCACACCCTGCGGACCCCAGTAGTGGTACGCCGCGGCGACCACCTCGCCGTCACCGTTGGTGGCGAACGTGGCCCCGAAGTCCCGGATCAGCTCCTCGCGCAGCTCGATGTAGTTGTAGATCTCGCCGTTGAAGGTGAGCAGGTACCGCCCGTCGGCGTACGGCAGCGGCTCGTGGCTCAGCTCCACGTCGATGATGGACAGGCGCTTGTGCGCGAAGACCGCGTCACGGTCGATGACGACCGCCCCGGTCTCGTCCGGACCCCGGTGGTGGAGCGTCTCGAGCGCCTGGGCGACCGCCTGCGCGTGGGCATCGGCGTCGCCGCGGGAGCTGAAGAAGGCGAGCAGTCCGCACATGGCCGCCATCTTCCCACGGCGGGCCACTCCCACTCGGGTACGGTCGGAATCATGAGTGAGGCGGCCACCCGGCGTCCCGCTGAGTCAGCGACGCCAGCCAAGCAGCAGGCACACGACCCGGACTACCCGCAGCGGCTGCGCGACTTCATGCGCAGCGGATGGCGGGACATCCCGCTCGACGCCAGCCCTCGGCCGGAAGCGCCGCACTACGCCAAGCGGCGCGCCCAGCTCTCCGCCGCGTTCCCGGGCGAGACGCTGGTAATCCCGAGCGGCCCGGAGAAGGTCCGCGCGAACGACACCACCTACCTGTTCCGGCCCGGCAGCGACTTCGTCTGGCTCACCGGCGACCGCGACCCGGACAGCGTCCTGGTGATGCGGCCGACCGGCTCCGGGCACGATGCCACGCTCTACGTACGCCCGAGGTCACCCCGCGACACCGACGAGTTCTTCGTCGACCGGCTCTACGGCGAGCTGTGGATCGGCCGCCGGCACACCCTGGCCGAGAAGGCCACCGAGCTGGGCGTGCAGACCGCGCCGCTGGCCGACCTCGAGCGGGCGCTGGGCGACTGCGCGCCGGCCCGGACCAGGGTGCTCCGCGGCATGGACGCGACCGTGGACCGGCTGGTCCGCCCGTACGACGATGGCGGCGCCCGGGACGCCGAGCTGGCCAGCACGCTCTCCGAGCTGAGGCTGGTCAAGGACGAGTGGGAGATCGCCCAGCTGTGCGACGCGATCGAGATCACCGTCCGCGGCTTCGAGGACGTGGCCCGGATCCTGCCGGCCGACCGGCCGGTCTCCGAGCGGCTGGCCGAGGGCGTGTTCGGGCTGCGCGCCCGGCACGACGGCAACGGGGTGGGTTACAACTCGATCGTCGGCTCCGGCGCGCACGCCACGATCCTGCACTGGCAGCGCAACGACGGCACGATCGCGCCCGGCGATCTGCTGCTGGCCGACATGGGTGTGGAGAACCGGCACCTCTACACCGCCGACGTCACCCGGACCCTCCCGGTCTCCGGACGGTTCAGCGGGCCGCAGCGCGATGTCTACGACATCGTGTACGCCGCGCAGCAGGCCGGGCTGGAGGCGATCAAACCGGGCGTGGGGTTCGAGGATGTCACGCTGACCGTGCACCGGGTGCTCGCGGAGGGCCTGGCAGGGCTGGGCATCCTGCCGGTCAGTGTCGAGGAGGCGCTGGACAAGGAGTCGCTGCTGTTCCGGCGCTGGACGCTGCACGGATTCGGGCACATGCTCGGGCTCGACGTGCACGACTGCGCCCGGGCCCGCAAGGAGATGTACCGCGAGGGCAGGCTCGGTGAGGGCTACGTGCTGACCATGGAGCCCGGCCTGTACTTCCAGCCAGAGGACGAGCTGGTCCCGGCGGAGCTGCGTGGCATCGGCGTGCGCATCGAGGACGACGTGCTGGTGACCGCGGCCGGCGCGGTGAACCTCTCGGCCGGCCTGCCGCGCCGCGCCGACGAGGTGGAGACCTGGCTCGCCGAGCAGCGGGCTGCCGGCCCCCGCCTCCCCTGATCCCGCCGTTTCCCCCGCGATCTTGCAGTTGTGTACCCCGATAAAAGGGATATGTCCCCGTATTTCCGGGGGCACAACTGCAAGATCGCGGGGAGGGGGATGCGAAGAAATTCACGTTTCACGCTGCCCATAGCTCGGGCACAGGTGGCGAGTGTTGACTCGCCAAATGCCCGTGACCGAATCGACCCCGAATGTCACTGACACCGGCCCTGAGCGGCACTTCCGTCCGGACGTCGAGGGCCTCCGCGCCGTGGCCATCCTGCTCGTGGTCGCCTACCACGCGGGAGTGGGCATTGTCGGCGGTGGCTACGTCGGCGTGGACGTCTTCTTCGTCATCTCCGGCTTCCTGATCACCTCGCACCTGTTCCGGGAGGTACGCGACCGCGGCCGGATCTCGTTCGCCGCGTTCTACGCCCGCCGCATCGCCCGGCTGCTACCGGCGGCGGCCCTGGTCGTGGTCGCCACCCTCGCCGCGGCCTGGCACTGGATGCCGCCGCTGCTCGCCCAGCGCGTCTCGCACGACGGCCTGGCCAGCGCCCTCTACGCGATCAACTTCCGGCTCGCCGCCCAGGGGACCAACTACCAGGCGGCACTGGAGGCGCCCTCCCCCTTCCAGCACTTCTGGTCGCTCGCCGTGGAGGAGCAGTACTACCTGGTCTGGCCGGTCCTGCTGTACCTGCTTCTGGCCGCACCCGGCAACGCCGCCAAACCGGCGGCCCGAGGCTGGTTGGCCTTCCGCCGGCGCCGCCCGGCCCTCGCCGCAGCGGCCGCCTTGGCGGCACTCGGCGCGGTCTCCTTCGCGGTCTGCGTGTGGCAGACGAGAACCGCACAACCGTGGGCGTACTTCGGCATCCAGGCCCGGGCCTGGGAGCTGGCCTCTGGCGCGCTGGCCGCGCTCGCCGCCGGCTGGCTCGCCCGCCTGCGGCCGGCGCTCGCCGCCGGCCTGACCTGGCTCGGCCTCGCCGCCGTGGTGGCCTCCGCACTGGTGTTCACCGAACGCACCCCGTTCCCCGGGTACGCCGCCGCGCTCCCGGTGGCCGGAGCACTGGCCATTGTGGCCGGTGGCTGCGCCGCCCCCCGGTACGGCGCTGTCCGCCTGCTGGGCCTGCCGCCGATGCAGCGGATCGGCCGGCTCTCGTACGGCTGGTACCTGTGGCACTGGCCAGTCCTCTTGCTGGCCCCCTACGCGCTGGGCTCCGAGCCGGGCCTGGCCGTCCGCATCGGACTGATGGGCCTGGCGCTGGGGCTCGCCGCGGCCTCGCTGCACCTGGTGGAGAACCCGATCCGGTTCCGGCCACGGTTGCGCACCTCTCCGCGCCGCGGCCTCGCCCTCGGCGCCGCGCTCACCTCCGTCGCCGCGGCGCCGGCGCTGATCAGCGCACGGACGGCGGTCGACCTGACCGGCACCGGGTCGGCAACGGACACCGCGGCCGTGCTGTCCCGGCCGAGGTCCACGGCACACCAGGAGCTGGCCAGCCTGCTGCGGTCCAGCGCCTCCGCGACGGCGGTGCCCGCCAACCTCAACCCGCGGCTGGAGGATGCGATCGACGAGGGGCCTCCGAAGGGCGAGTGCATCGTCGTAGGGGAGGTGACGAGCATCGAGCCGGCCGTGTCGGCGGGGTGTGACCGGCTCGGCGACCCGTCCTCGCCGACCACGGTTGTCCTCATCGGAGACTCACACGCCCATCAGTGGCTGCCCGCGCTGGAGCAGGTGGCGAAGGAGGAGCACTGGCGCCTGGTGGTGTACGCCAAGCACGGCTGCCCGCTGGCCGACGCGCTGGTCGTCAAGCCCGGCACCACGAGCCAGCGCTACGACGAGTGCACCGCATGGCGGAAGGACGCCCTGGCGGCCATTGCGGCGCTGCACCCGACGATGGTGGTCGGCGCCTCGCTCATGCGTGGCGGCACTCCGCTGGATCGCTCGGGGGACGCCGACGAGGCCTGGCTGCAGGCGTGGATGGAGACGCTGCGCACCCTGCAGCGCTCGGCGACCACAGTGAAGCTGCTGGAGGACACGCCGTACCCGGGGCGGAACGTGCCGGAGTGCCTGTCCGGGCACATGTTCGACGCCACCGCCTGCGGCCTGGACGAGGACGAGGCGGTGAACCACCCGGAGCAGCGCCGGAGGCTGCACGAGGCGGCGACGCGGGCCGGCATCGGCACCGTGGACCCGACCGGCTGGTTCTGCGTGGACGGCACCTGTCCGGCCATCGTCGGCAACACCGTCGTCTACCGCGACAGCAGCCACATCACGCCCGAGTACGCCGCGGTCCTCGCCCCCTTCCTGAAACCCGCCCTCGCCCTCCCCTGACCCGCACCCGGTATGACACAGTGCGCAGGCCGCCGCCCTGCCGTGCGCCGCTAGCTGCGGCGGGCGATCCAGACCTCTTCGCTGGGCCAGCGGCGGGCCCACTCCGGCGGGATGCCTTCGAAGACGGTGGTCGCCCCCTCGGGCGCCTGGACCTCGATGAGCTCCTCGACGGTGAAGCCGCAGTCGCGCAGCAGCCGGATCCGCTCGCCGTGCGGCAGGCAGAACGTCACTCCCTCGCCACCCGACCATGAGTACCGGTGCAGGCCGAACAGGCCGCGGACCAACTGCGCCCCGGCCGGCCCGTGCTCCGGCATGCAGAGCATGAGCTGCGTCGAGTCGCCCATGAAGACCAGCCGGCCGCCGGGGCGCAGCAGGCGCGCCGCCTCCGGGATCCACCGGTACGGGTCGCACCAGACGGCGGCGCCGTACTCGCTGATCACGAGGTCGGCGCAGCCGTCCCGCAACGGTGTCCGCTCGGCGTCCGCGTGCACCAGGGGGAACCGCAGCCCGAACTCCTCCTGCATCGCCCGCGCGGTGGCCAGCTGCCGCGCGGAATTGTCCACGCCGACCGGGCGGGCGCCACGGCGGGCCAGCCAGGCCGAGACGTAGCCGGTGCCGCAGCCCAGCTCCACGGTGTCGATGCCAGCCACGTCGGCCGGCAACACCGGCAGCTCGGACTGCGGGATGGCCCAGATTCCCCAGTACGGCTCATCGGCCGCCCAGTGCTCGCGGGCGTTCTCGCCGAACCAGGTGGCGAGCTTCTCATCCCAGTACCGCCGGTTGGTCCGGACATGATCCATGCCCCACATTTGTACGTACCGTCGGCCGAGCGGCAACCGATATCGCCCGGGGTTGCGCGCTATAGCAAGACGGACGTACGGTTTGGGAGGCACCCCCCCGGCTGCCGGCGCCTCCGCGGTGCGAAAGACTGCTGATGAAACGGTCTGTGGTGAAGGAGTACGACGTGGCGAGCCTGGACACCTTCGGCGCGAAGAGTGACCTGCGGGTCGGCGACGCGAGCTACGAGATCTACCGGATCGATGCGGTGGAGGGGCATGCCCGCCTGCCGTACAGCCTGAAGATCCTGCTGGAGAACCTGCTGCGGACCGAGGACGGGACGAACATCACCGCCGAGCACATCCGGGCGCTGGGCGCCTGGGACCCGGCCGCCGAGCCGAGCGTGGAGATCCAGTTCACCCCGGCCCGGGTGCTCATGCAGGACTTCACCGGTGTGCCGTGCGTGGTCGACCTGGCCACGATGCGGGAGGCGGTGCGGGACCTGGGCGGCGACCCCACCAAGGTCAACCCGCTGGCCCCGGCGGAGCTGGTCATCGACCACTCGGTGATCGCCGACATCTTCGGCCGCCAGGACGCCTTCGCCCGCAACGTGGAGCTGGAGTACCAGCGCAACCGCGAGCGCTACCAGTTCCTGCGCTGGGGGCAGACCGCCTTCAACGAGTTCAAGGTGGTGCCGCCGGGCACCGGCATCGTGCACCAGGTCAACATCGAGTACCTGGCCCGCGGCGTCTTCGCCCGCGACGGCGTCGCGTACCCGGACACGGTGGTCGGCACCGACTCGCACACCACGATGGTCAACGGGCTGGGTGTGCTCGGCTGGGGCGTGGGCGGTATCGAGGCGGAGGCCGCCATGCTCGGCCAGCCGGTCAGCATGCTCATCCCCCGGGTGGTCGGGTTCAAGCTGCGGGGTGAGCTGCCCGAGGGCACGACCGCCACCGACCTGGTGCTGACCATCACCGAGATGCTGCGCAAGCACGGCGTGGTGGGCAAGTTCGTGGAGTTCTACGGCCCCGGCGTGGCCGCCGTGCCGCTGGCCAACCGGGCCACCATCGGCAACATGTCGCCGGAGTACGGCTCCACCGTGGCCATCTTCCCCATCGACGAGGAGACCGTGCGCTACCTGCGGCTGACCGGCCGGAGCGACGACCAGGTCGCGCTCGTCGAGGCGTACGCCCGGGCGCAGGGCCTGTGGCACGACCCGGACGCCGAGCCGGACTACTCCGAGCGACTGGAGCTGGACCTGTCCACAGTAGAGCCCTCGCTGGCCGGACCCAAGCGCCCCCAGGACCGGGTGGCGCTGCGCACCGCGAAGCAGGCGTTCCGGGCCGCGCTGACCGAGTACGTCAACGGCGACAGCGTGCGGTCCAAGGTGGACGAAGCCGTGGCCGAGACGTTCCCGGCCAGCGACCCGACCACGTACGGGTCCGGCGGCAACGGCGGCGGCGCGCCGCACGTGTTCAGCGCCGCGGCCGGCGCCCACGGCCGCCCGTCCAACCCGGTGCGCGTCAAGGGCGAACTCGGGGAGTACGAGCTCGACCACGGCGCCGTCGTGATCGCCGCGATCACCTCGTGCACCAACACGTCCAACCCGCAGGTGATGGTCGGCGCCGCCCTGCTGGCCAAGAACGCCGTGGAGCGTGGCCTGAGCCGCAAGCCGTGGGTGAAGACCACGCTCGCCCCGGGGTCCAAGGTGGTCATGGACTACTACGACCGGGCGGGCCTGACGCCGTACCTGGAGAAGCTCGGCTTCAACCTGGTCGGCTACGGCTGCACCACCTGCATCGGCAACTCCGGCCCGCTGCCGGACGAGATCTCCGCCGCGGTGAACGAGAACGACCTCAGCGTGGTCAGCGTGCTGTCCGGCAACCGTAACTTCGAGGGGCGGATCAACCCGGACGTGAAGATGAACTACCTGGCGTCCCCGCCGCTGGTGGTGGCGTACGCGCTGGCCGGCTCGATGGACGTGGACCTGCTCAACGACCCGCTGGGCACCGGCAGCGACGGACAGCCGGTCTACCTGCGCGACATCTGGCCCTCGGCGCAGGACGTCGAGGAGGTCATCGCCTCCGCGATCGCCTCGGAGATGTTCACCCGCGACTACTCCGACGTGTTCGCCGGGGATGAGAGGTGGCGGCAGCTGCCGACGCCGACCGGGGACACGTTCGCCTGGGATCCCGGCTCGACGTACGTGCGCAAGCCCCCGTACTTCGACGGGATGGGCCGGCAGCCGCAGCCGGTGAGCGACATCGAAGGCGCTCGGGTGCTGGCGAAGCTGGGCGACTCGGTGACCACCGACCACATCTCCCCGGCCGGCTCCATCAAGCCGGACTCCCCCGCCGGCCGCTACCTGGCCGAGCATGGCGTCGAGCGCAAGGACTTCAACTCCTACGGCTCGCGGCGCGGCAACCACGAGGTGATGATCCGGGGCACGTTCGCCAACATCCGGCTGCGCAACCAACTCGTCCCGGGAGTGGAGGGTGGCTTCACCATCAACCACCTGACCGGCGAGCAGACCACCATCTACGAGGCTGCGGTCGCGTACGGCGAGGCGGGCGTACCGCTGGTCATCCTGGCCGGCAAGGAGTACGGCTCCGGCTCGTCGCGCGACTGGGCGGCGAAGGGCACCATGCTGCTGGGGGTGAAGGCGGTCATCGCCGAGTCGTACGAGCGGATCCACCGATCCAACCTGATCGGGATGGGCGTGCTGCCACTGCAGTACCCGGCCGGCCAGAACGCGCAGTCGCTCGGCCTCACCGGCACGGAGACCTTCACGATCACCGGCATCACCGCGCTCAACGAGGGCACCACCCCGCGTACGGTGAAGGTCAGCACCGACACCGGCGTCGAGTTCGACGCGGTGGTGCGGATCGACACCCCGGGCGAGGCGGAGTACTACCGCCACGGCGGCATCCTGCAGTACGTCGTGCGCAAGATGCTCGCCGCCTGACAACGGCCCGCTGTCGCGGTACGTAACGGCTCCAGTAACCGGCGGTATGGCCCGTATGGGCTAAGAAGCTCGTCTTTTTGCCGGCTACGGCGTCGTAACAGTCTTGGTCGATACTGCGGTTACAGCCCTGCCCCACCCGGGCAGGGCTACCCAGCACGAACGGCGAGCGGTACACAATGTCGATCAAGCCTGTCGGAACGGGCCGCAGCGGGGGCTCCCGGTCGACCAGAGCGATCCGGGCCGTCGTGGGGGCGCTGGCCGTCGCTGCGGTGGTCAGCGTGGCGACCGCGTGCGGCGAGCCCCAGTTCACCTACGTCAAGAACTCGGCGGAGAAGACCTACTTCAAGGTGCCGCACGAGTGGCACAAGATCGGTGCCAGCGAGCTGGACGACGTGCTGCTCGCCGCGCCGTCCGAATCGGCCACCGCCGACCTGCAGCGCGACCGCAGCTGGAACACCGCGTACGACGCCGCCGACCGACCGTCCGCGGCGCACCTGCTGTCCGGGCAGACGACCGACGACCCGATCGTGTACGCACAGGTCCTCCAGCTCGACGAGGCCACCCAGGGCGAGATCTCGCTGGACTGGCTGCGCAACGTCTTCCTCCCGGTCACCCCGGAGGAGAACCGGAAGGCAGCCGCCGAGCTGCTCGGGCTGGGCTTCTTCGAACTGGTCCACGACGAGGTGCTGACCCCGTCGGACAACATCCACGGCGTACGGGTGATCTACAACTACCAGCTGCCCAGCGGGGTGCTGCACACCTTCGACCTGACCGCGCTGGTGAACAACGGCGCCGACCGGGTCTACGCGCTGCTCATCCGGTGTTCCACGCGCTGCTACAAGGACCGCGCCGACGAGCTGAACACGATCGCCACCTCGTTCACGGTTAGGAGCCGATCATGACCGCGCCGACCCAGCCGGTGGAGGGCCTGCGACCCCCGGACGAGGGCCCGCGCGAGGCGGAGCGCCCAACCCGCAAGCCGCTGCCGCTGTGGGACCGGATCAAGTTCCTGCTGCTGTTCACGGTGGTCTGGTTCTTCCTGGTCTGGGCCGCGATGGCGGACAACCCGCTGCTGCCGTTCGTGGACGCGGTCCGCGAGGAACTGCGCTCGACCTGGGGCTGGGTGGTCATATCACTGGCCGGGCTGGAGGTGCTGCGCCAGCTGCACTACCTGGTCGGCGAGCACTCGCCGGGGTACCACCGGTTCTGGATCCACTACGTCTTCGGCGGCATCGAGCGGGTCAGCCACCGCCGGCTGTCCGACTGGACCCGGTTCCGGCTGGGCCGGTGGGTGAAGTGGCTGATCTGGCTCGCGCTGATCGCCATCCTGCTCGGCCAGGCGATGGACACCAACCCGGTGCTGGTGGTGTTCCAGCTGCCGGCGCTGGTCTGGTCGGCGCTGCCGTTCGTGATCCAGATCATGTTCATCATGTTCATCGCGGTCGGCCAGTTCGCCGCGATCTTCTGGTTCCTCTCCCGCGGCGGGGTGGACGTCTACTACCCGGAGGACATCAAGACCCGGTTCACCGACGTGTGGGGGCAGGACCACGTGTTGGAACGGGTCAAGGAGAACATCGTCTATCTGGAGAACCCGGAGTCGATCGAGTCGAAGGGCGGCTACGTTCCCGGCGGCATCCTGCTGTGGGGCCCGCCCGGCACGGGCAAGACGCTGATGGCGGAGGCGGTCGCCGGCGAGACCGGCAAGCCGTACGTCTTCGTCGACCCGGGCGCCTTCATCAACATGTTCTTCGGCGTCGGCGTCCTGAAGGTCAAGTCCCTGTTCCGCAAGCTGCGCAAGCTCGCGCTGCGCTACGGCGGCGTGATCGTCTTCTTCGACGAGGCCGACTCGCTGGGCAACCGCGGGGCGCTCGCGCAGGGCGGCCCCGGCTTCCCCCGCGGCATGCGACCCGCCCCGTTCGCCACCACCGGCTGCCACGGCTTCTCCTACCTCTCCCCGGAGGTGCAGTGGCTGCTCACCAGGGACGCCATGCAATCGGGCGCCGAGCAGCCGGATACCAGGCGCAACAAGGTCGTCATGGGCAACATGGGCATGGGCGCCGGTGGCATGGGCACCCTGCAGGCTCTGCTCACCGAGATCTCCGGGCTGAAGAAGCCGCGCGGCTTCGTCAACCGGTACGTGCGCAGGCTGCTCGGCATGCGGCCCAAGCCACCGCCGAAGTACCGGATCCTGATCATGATGGCGACCAACCTGCCGGAGGCGCTGGACGAGGCGCTGCTGCGGCCGGGCCGCATCGACCGCATCTACAAGGTGGGCTACCCGAGCAAGGCCGGCCGGATCCGCACCTACCAGGGCTACCTGAACAAGGTCCGGCACGAGCTCACCGACGAGCAGATCGACAAGCTCGCCACGATCACCCCGTACGCCACCGGCGCGACCATCAAGGACACCGTGAACGAGGCGCTGATCAACGCCATCCGCGCCGGGCGGGACGTCATCACCTGGGCCGACGTGATGAAGGCCAAGCAGCTCAAGGAGCTGGGGCCACCGGAGGACGTGGAGTACATCGAGCGGGAGCGGCACGCGGTGGCGGTGCACGAGGCGTGCCATGCGGTCGTCGCCTACCGCACGCGGCAGCACATGGAGATCGACATCGCCACCATCGAGAAGGGCAGCGACTACCTCGGCATGGTGGCCAGCATCCCGCCCGAGGACCAGTTCACCCGCTGGCGGAGCGAGTACGAGGCGGACATCTACGTCTCCCTCGCCTCGCTCGCCGGGGAACGGATGTTCTTCGACGGCGACAGCTCGTCCGGCGTCTCCGGCGACCTGGAGTCGGCCACCGGTGTGGCGACCTACATGGAGGGCTTCTGGGGGATGGGGTCGACCGTGTCGTCGTACTCCACTTCCAAGCGGCTGGAGGTCGGCTCGCCGGGCGGTCCGGGGCGCAAGAGCAAGGAGTCCGGCGTGGACCCGCGCCGGGCGCTCGCCGACCGGATCGAGGACAACCTCAGCGTGCTGCTGGAGCGCACCACGGAGATCCTCGCCGAGGAGCGCACCCGGGTGCTCGCCCTGGCGCACGCCCTGGAGACGCACAAGACGCTCACCGGCGACGACGTGGTCGCGGTGCTGGAGGGCCGGCCGGGCCCGCTCGTCGACGGGACCGTCTACAAAGACGAAGAGTTCCTCCGTTCGATCGAGGCGTACCACCGGGCGGCGCTGGCCGCGCACCGTGGGCACACCCGGCTCACGCTCGCCCTGCCGGTGCCGCCCGGAAACGGCAAGCCGGCGGCCGTGGCGGAGGCGGCGCAGCCCGTGGAGACGGTCGAATCGGCCGCGCCGAGCCCGTGGGCCCGGCCGGCCGACTCGCCGGCGTGACCGACCCGCCGGTTCCCGCGCTGGACCTGGCTACCGGAGGCCGGCCTCGGCGAGCAGCAACCCAGTCAGCTCCTGTTCGTCTACTTCGGACAGGCCGCGGCCGGCGAACCAGGTGCTGACCACCTGTACGTCGCGGGCCAGGAACTCACCGCCGCGCGGGTTGCCGACGAGGTCGACCACCTGCGGCAGCTCGATGAGCACCAGCCGTCCGGAGTGGACCAGCAGGTTGTACGGGGACAGGTCACCGTGGGCCAGGCCGGCGCGGGCCAGCACCACCAGCGCATCCACCAGCTGCCGCCACAGGTCGGCCAGCTCGGCGCTGGACGGGCGCAGCTGGGCCAGCCGGGGCGCGGCGGGCAGCGTCAACCGGACTTCAGCGCGCCGGGTACGGCTGGAACCGTCCGCCCCCGCGCGGCCGGCTCATCGGCGGGGCGTCCATCACCGCCGCCAGCGCGGCGAGCAGACCGTCAACCGTGTACGTCGGCCGGAACCGGGGTTCGACCCACCGCCGGCCGCGGTGCAGCCACACGCTGGGGAGGCCCATCGCGGCGGCGCCACCGATGTCGGTCTCCGGGCAGTCCCCCACGATCCACGCGCCGTGCAGCCGCATCCGCACCCGCTGCGCGGCGAGCGCGAAGATCCGCGGGTTCGGCTTGCTCACCCCGGCCCGCTCCGAGATCACCCAGTCGATGACGTACCGGTCCAGGCCGGTTTGCTTGATCATCGCCTCCTGCTGCTCGGTCGACCCGTTGGTCACCACCACCGGTACCCAGCCAGCGTCGGTGGCGATGCGCAGCGCGCCGGCGACCAGCCGGTCCAGTTGCAGGTAGTCGAGCACTCCCTGGTGCAGCGCCTCGACCAGGTCGAGCGACGAGACGCGCAGGCGGTACCTATCGCGGATCGCGTCGGCGACGTCCCATCGCGAGGTCAGGCCGTCCGCGTCCAGGGCGACGAGCCACTCCAGGTCGTCCTGGGGCGCCCCGATCTCGTCCAGAAACTCCCCGGCCCACCTTCGGAACGCGCCCGCGCGGTCGAGCAGGGTGTCGTCGAGATCAAGGAACAACAACGGCACGTTCCGGCACATTACGTGCTTGATCTGTCCTGCAACAGTCCCCCGGTTGTAAACAGAAGCCGCCGAGCGTCGCCTTGGTCGTCGAGGCGGTCGGTGAGCATCGGGTGTTCGGCGCGCACCCGGGCTACCTCGGCCGGGTCGAGCACCGCCACCACCACGGCTTCGCCCTCGTCCGGCGCGCGGGTGACCGGCCGGCCCTCCGGGTCGTACACCGCGGATCCGCCGTTGAAGCGCCACGGCGGGTCGCCGGCGACCAGGTTGGCGAAGACCACGTACATCGTGTTGTCCAGGGCGCGCGCGGCGTAGTAGACGTCTCGGCGGTGCTGCGAGCCGTCGAGGTACGCGCTCGGACACAGGTACGCCTGCGCGCCGTCCGCCGCGGCCGCCCGCCCGTGCTCGGGGAAACACCCGTCGTAGCAGATGCCCAACCCCAGCCGCCAGCCGTCCACCACCAGCGTGGCGCCGCAGGCCCCCGGCACGAACAGCGCCTTCTCGTGCGGCCCGCACAGATGCTGCTTGTGGTAGGCCGCGACCGCCTCGCCCGACCGGTCGACGACCACCGAGGAGCAGGTGCGCCGTTGGTCCGGGTGGCGGACCGCCGCGCCGACCACGATGACCACGCCGCGGTCGCGGGCGGCGGCCCGCAGCGGGTCCAGCCGCGCATCCGCCAGCCGGCCCTCGGCGTCGCAGGCCAGGTCGGTGCCGACCGGGTCCGCCGCCAGCACCGGCGGGTGGTACGCCGGCAGGAACAGCTCCGGGAGTACGACAAGAGCGGCACCGCGGTCCGCGGCCTGTGCTGCCAGGCGGGCGGCGACGACCGCGTTGCCGGCGACGTCGCCCGGTACGGCGTGCGCCTGTACGGCGGCTACCCTGAGAGGTCCTTGGGTCATGCCGCCATCCTGCCAGCCGGGCTCGCTTGCAAGCCGTACGTACGGATTGCATCATCTAGGTGTGCCCAGAGTGAGCCAGGACCAGCTGGAGACGCGGCGGCGGGAGATCCTCGCCGCCGCCCGCGGCTGCTTCGCTCGGCACGGCTACGAGGGCGCCACGGTGCGGCGGCTGGAGGAGGCGACCGGGCTGTCGCGCGGCGCGATCTTCCACCACTTCCGGGACAAGGACTCGCTGTTCCTCGCGGTCGCCGAGGACGACGCGGCCGCGATGGTCGCCACCGTCGCCCGCCACGGTCTGGTGCAGGTGATGCGCGACCTGCTGACGCGGGTCAACGACCCGAACGCCGCACCGGAGACCGCCGGCTGGCTCGGCACGCAGCTGGAGGTGTCCCGCCGGCTGCGCACCGACCCCGACTTCGCCAAGCGCTGGGCGCAGCGCGCCGAGGCGATCGCGACCGCGACCCGGGACCGGCTGCGCCGGCAACGCGAGGCGGGCGTACTGCGCGACGATGTGCCGCTGCCGGTGCTGGCCCAGTTCCTGGAGCTGGCGTACGACGGCCTGGTGCTGCATCTGGCCATGGGCCGCCCGGTCGGCGACCTGGGCCCCGTCCTCGACCTCGTCGAGGAGGCCGTCCGCCGCCGCTGACCCCCGTTCCCCGCGATCTTGCAGTTGTGCACCCCGGAATAACGCCATATGTCGCATTTATCGGGGTACACAACTGCAAGATCGCGGAGACGGATCCGGGCCTGGTCGGTGGCGGACACTGCTCCGGCCGGCGCGCTAGCCTGCCGGCATGAATCTCGGAGCCGCTGATCACGTCCACGGCCCAAGCGGCGCCTCCCACAGCCGGGTTTCGCGGAGTTGGGCGACCCGGGCGGGCCCGGGCACGCGGCGGCTTCTCTGTTCTGGTCTGGGTCCGGCTCCCTGCCTGGCCTGTCCGTCGCGACCGACGGCGCGCTGTGACCGCACCCGCGGGCTTCCGGCCACCCAGCCGCACCGAGGTGGCGACGGCGGCCGGGCGGACCATCCCCGACGTGATCGCGCCAGGCTTGACCGAGCTGTTCAGCGGTATCAACCCGGGCCTGTACTCAGCCGCCTCCGGCCTCCACTTCGCTCGCCCCGGCAACCGGTTCTGGCCGGCGCTGCACCGGGCCGGGTTCACGCCGCGGCAACTGCACCCTGCCGAGCAGGAGCAGCTGCTGGAGTACCGGCTCGGCATCACGAACATCGTCCCGCGAGCGACCGCGCGGGCCGACGAGCTCCGTGCGGCGGAGCTTGTCGCCGGCGGGCGGGCGCTGGCTGCGAAGGTACGCCAGTTCCGGCCGGCGTGGCTGGCGGTCGTCGGGGTGACCGCGTACCGGGTGGCCTTCGGCCGGCCAAGCGCGACGGTCGGGCGGCAGCCGGAGACCATCGGCGGGACCGGGATCTGGGTGCTGCCCAACCCCAGCGGCCTCAACGCTCACTACACCCTCGACACGCTGGCCGCTGCCTTCGCCGAACTCCGCGATCTTGCAGTTGTGTACCCCACTAAAAGCGACATATGACGCTATTCCGGGGTACACAACTGCAAGATCGCGGGGACCGGGGTCAGGAGTCGAGGCTGTCGCGCGTGGTGGGCACCGCGACCGGCTCGGGCTCGGCCGCCGCGACGTAGGGCGTGGGCGAGTCGGCCGCGGCGAACTGGGTGCGGTACAGCTCCGCGTACAGCCCGCCGGCCGCCACCAGCTCGTCATGCGTGCCCCGTTCCACGATCCGGCCGTCGTCGAGCACCAGGATCTGGTCGGCGTCGCGGACGGTGGACAGCCGGTGCGCGATGACCAGCGCGGTACGCCCGGCCAGCGCCGCCGACAGCGCCCGCTGGACCGCGGCCTCGGACTCCGAGTCCAGGTGCGCGGTCGCCTCGTCGAGGATCACAATGGACGGTGCCTTCAGCAGCAGCCGGGCGATCGCGATGCGCTGCTTCTCGCCGCCGGAGAAGCGGTAGCCCCGCTCTCCCACGACGGTCTGCAGGCCGTCAGGGAGTGCGCGCACCAGCTGCTCCACCTGCGCCGCCCGCAGCGCCGTCCACAGCTCCTCGTCGGTGGCGTCCGGCTTGGCGTAGCGCAGGTTCTCGGCGATCGTCTCGTGGAACAGGTGCGAATCCTGGGTGACCACGCCGATCGCGTCCCGCAGCGAGTCCAGGGTGGCGTCGCGCACGTCCACGCCGCCGACCAACACCTGGCCGCCGGTCACGTCGTAGACCCGGGAGATCAGCATGGCGGTGGTGGACTTGCCAGCGCCGGACGGTCCGACCAGGGCGACCATCTGCCCCGGGTAGATCGCGAACGACACGCCGCGCAGCACCGGCTCCGTGGTGGTGCGGTCCAGCGTGGCCACGTCCTCCAGGGAGGCGAGCGACACCTCGGCCGCGGCCGGGTAGCGGAACCGCACGTCGCGGAACTCCACGGCGGGGCCGCCGCCCGCACCCGGCTGGCGTGGCACCGCCACCGCGCCGGGCTTCTCCGCGATCGCCGGCGCCAGGTCCAGCACCTCGAACACCCGCTCGAAGGAGACCAGCGCGCTCATCACGTCGACCCGCACGTTGGACAACGCGGTGAGCGGCCCGTAGAGCCGGGTCAGCAGCAGGGCCAGGGTGACCACAGTGCCCGCGCTGACCTTGCCGCTGACCGCCAGCCACCCGCCCAGGCCGTAGGTGAGCGCCTGGGCCAGCGAGGCGACCAGCAGCATCGCCACGAAGAAGGCCCGCGAGTACATCGCCTGCTGGATGCCGATATCGCGGACCCGGGCCGCCCGGGCGGCGAACCGCTGCGCCTCCGCGTCCGGCCGCCCGAACAGCTTCACCAGCAGCGCGCCGGCGACCCCGAACCGCTCCGTCATGGTGGCGTTCATCGAGGCGTCCAGCTGGTACGACTCGCGGGTGATCTCGGCCAGCCGACGGCCGACCCGACGGGCGGGCAGGATGAACATCGGCAGCATGGCCAGCGAGATCAGCGTGATCGGCCAGGACAGGGTGAACATCACCGCGGCGGTGAGCACCAACTGGATCACGTTGCTGACCACCCCGGAGAGGGTGGAGGTGAACGCCTGCTGCGCGCCGAGCACGTCGTTGTTGAGCCGGCTGACCAGCGCGCCGGTCTGGGTCCGGGTGAAGAACTGCAGCGGCATCCGCTGCACGTGGTCGTACACCCTGGTGCGCAGGTCGAGGATGATGCCCTCGCCGATGCGCGCCGAGTACCACCGCTGGGCCAGGGAGAGCCCTGCGTCGACGATGGCCAGCCCGGCGATCAGCGCCGCGAGCCGGACCACGACGCCGCCCGCGCCGGCCCGCCCGCCGGTGATCGCGTTGACCACGTCGCCGGCGAGCACCGGGGTGGCCACCCCGATCACCGCGCTGAGCACCACGGCCACCAGGAAGATCGCGATGTCCCGCCGGTAGGGCCGGGCGAACCCCAGCACCCGGCCGAGGGTGCGCCGGTTGACCTTGCGCCCGGCCAGTTCGTCGCGCTTGCGCAGGCCGCGCAGCATCGACCAGCCGGCACCCATGTGGCCCATGCCCATCGGCGCGGTCACCGCTCACCCCCTCCGTCGTCCCCCTGTCGAGTCTTCCCGACGGGGACGACAACCCCGGAGGGTTCGGCGCTGTTCCCTCCCCCGGGCCAGGCGCCCACCGAGGCCGGGCCACCCACCGGGCCGGACCACCCACCGGGGACGGATCACCCGCCCGGGCCGGGCCACACACCGGGGACGGATCACCCGCCCGGGCCGGGCCACCGCCCGGCCGGGCCGGCCCCGGCCTGGCCATCCACCCGACCCTGCCACGCTACTCGCCCGGCGCGGCTACTCCCCCAGCCCGGCGAGGTCGCGCAGCCGGCGGGTCTGCGCCTCGCGCTCGGCGCGCAACTGCGCCTCCCAGCTGCGGCCAGCGGCGCCGGCGAGCAGCGCCTTCACCTCCACAACCGCGTCCCGGGGCGCGGCGAGCACCGCGGCCACCAGGTCGGCCACCGCATCGTCCAGCTGGGCGCCGGGCACCACAACGGTGGCCAGGCCGAGCCGGTCCGCCTCGGCCGCGTCCAACCGGCGGCCGGTGACGCAGATCTCCAGGGCCCGCGCGTACCCGACCAGCTCCACCAGCCGCTTCGTGCCGCCCAGGTCGGGCACCAGGCCCAGGGTCACCTCGGCCATGGCCAGCTGCGCGTCGTCGGCCAGCACCCGCAGGTCGCAGGCGAGGGCGAGCTGGAACCCGGCGCCGAACGCGTGCCCCTGCACCCGGGCGACGCTAATCAGGTCCGGCCGGTGCAGCCACGTAAATGCTTGTTGAAACCGCGCGATGCGGTCGGCAGTTTCCTCCGGCCGTAAGCGGACCAGTGCGGCAATTGAGTCGGGGTCCGAATTGCCACCTGCGGCCGCCCCGCCGGCGCTTAGCAAATTGTCAGACGACAATGCCGCGTGCGTGAGATCCAGCCCGGCGGAAAAACTGCGGCCCTCGCCTCGAACCACCACCACCCGCACATCGCCGGGAAGATCATTACCAAATCGGCGCAACTCCTCCCACATCTGTGGGGTCTGCGCGTTGAGGACCTCGGGCCGGGACAACGTCACCGTCGCCACCGGCCCCTCGCGGTCCAGACGCACCCCTGGTACCAGGGGGGAGACGGGCGCGGACGTCACGCCTTCCTGCGCCGGCGGGCACCGCCGCGCTGGCGCAGCTGCACCCCGGACTCGGTCAGCACACGGTGCACAAAACCGTACGAGCGGCCGGTGGACGCCGCCAGCGCACGGATGCTCTCACCTGTGCTGTACCGCTTGACGAGATCCTTGGCGAGCGTTTGCCGCTCGGCCCCGACGATCCGGCGGCCCTTCTCAGTGCTGGTGGCTGTGCCGGTGGCTGCCATCTTAGATTCCTCACGTCCCAGACTGTTGCAGTTCGATGCGGTCCCACCTATTAGACCGCCTCGGACGATCATGCGCCAGATATCGACCGGAAGCCAACCGACACGCTCCCGCATGTCGGCTACCCGATACCGCCATGCGTCGTGATGAGCGAACCGCCCGGTGCCGCGCACCGAACCGAGCGGCAGGACCACCGGGCCGCTGCCGCTCACCCTCACCGGGCACCCGGCATCCCGCTGCGGCAGCAGCCCTGGCGCCCACCGCCAGCATCCTGCCCGGCGGCGCCGCGAGCCCGCGTGTGCGGCCGCGCCGCCGTCCACCCTCCCGTCGCCCGGCCCGCCCGCCGCGACGGACCACTCCGGCCCTGGCTTTCCTAGGCGAGCTCCACCAGCTCCAGCAGGTCGTCGCTCCAGGCGTCCTCGTCACCGTCGGGCAGCAGGATCGCCCGGTCCGGCTTGAGCGCGGCCACCGCGCCGGGGTCGTGGGTCACCAGGACGATCGCGCCGGAGTACCGGGCGATGGCGTCCAGCACCTGCTCCCGGCTGACCGGGTCCAGGTTGTTGGTCGGCTCGTCGAGCAGCAGCACGTTCGCCCCGGAGCAGACCAGCGTCGCCAGCGCCAGCCGGGTCTTCTCGCCGCCGGAGAGCACGCCCGCCGGCTTGTCCACGTCGTCGTCGGAGAACAGGAAGGCGCCCAGGATGCGCCGCAGCTCGGTGTCGCTCGGGTCCTGCGCCGCCGACCGCATGTTCTCCAGCACCGTGCGGTCCACGTCCAGGGTCTCGTGCTCCTGCGCGTAGTAGCCGATGCGCAGCCCGTGCCCGGCCCGGACCTCGCCGGTGTCCGGCTCCAGCAGGCCGGCGAGCAGCCGCAGCAGCGTGGTCTTGCCTGCGCCGTTGAGCCCGAGCACCGCCACCCGTGAGCCGCGGTCCACCGCCACGTTGACGTCGGTGAAGATCTCCAGCGAACCGTACGACTTGGACAGTCCGGTCGCGGTCAGTGGCGTACGCCCGCACGGCGCGGGCGTCGGGAAGCGCACCTTGGCCACCTTGTCCGCGGGCCGGGTCTCCTCCAGCCCGGCCAGCAGCCGCTCCGCGCGGCGGGCCATGTTCTGCGCGGCAACCGCCTTGGTCGCCTTGGCCCGCATCTTCTCCGCCTGCGCCAGCAGCGCGCTGGCCTTCTTCTCCGCGTTGGCCCGCTCCCGCCGGCGGCGCCGCTCGTCGGTCTCCCGCTGGGCCAGGTACGCCGTCCAGCCGAGGTTGTAGATGTCCACGGTGGATCGGTTGGCGTCCAGGTACCACACCTTGTTCACCACCGCCTCCAGCAGCGCCGCGTCGTGGCTGACCACCACGAGGCCGCCCTTGTGACCGGCGAGGAAGCCGCGCAGCCAGGCGATCGAGTCGGCGTCCAGGTGGTTGGTCGGCTCGTCGAGCAGCAGCGTGCCGCCGCCGTTCTCGGTGGCGTCGCGGAACAGGATCCGGGCCAGCTCGATGCGCCGGCGCTGGCCGCCGGAGAGGGTGCCGATCGGCTGGGCCAGCACCCGGTCGGGCAGTCCCAGGTTGGCGCAGATGCGCGCCGCCTCGGCCTCGGCCGCGTACCCGCCCAAGCTGGCGAACCGGTCCTCCAGTGCGCCGTACCGCCGGATGAGCCGTTCGTCGCCGCCTCCGTCAGCGAGCTTCATCTGCACGGACTGCATCTCGGCCAGCAGGGTGTCCAGCCCGCGGGCGGAGAGCACCCGGTCCCGGGCGGTCACCTCCAGGTCGCCGGTGCGCGGGTCCTGCGGCAGGTAGCCCACCGGCCCGCGCCGGTCCACCCGCCCGGCGTACGGCAGGCCCTCACCGGCCAGCACCTTGAGGGTGGTCGTCTTGCCGGCGCCGTTGCGGCCGACCAGACCGATGCGGTCGCCGGGCTGCACCCGCAGGGTCACGTTGTCGAGCAGGATGCGGGCGCCAGCACGAAGTTCCAGGCCGGTCGCAGTGATCATGATCGGGGGCTCGCTCTCGGATCAGAAGGCTGACATGGACACGCGGAGGCGCCGACTGGCGGATCGCTCAGTCGGTGCGGGGCTGGTCAGCCTTCGCAGAGCAGCACGGGGCCGAGTGTACCGGCTGCCGGCGGCGGCACCGAACGGATATCCGTTGAGGCCGCCAGGTATCAAGAAGGCGTGGACCTCAACGAAGACGCCCGGATCGATATTGATCAGATCAGTGACCAGCGCTCGGGCGGCGGCGGGTTCGCCGGCCTCCCGATCGCCATCGGCGGTCGAGGACTGGTCGGTACCATCGTCACCATCGTCGCGCTGCTGGTCGGCGGCGGCTTCGGCGTCAACGCGATGACCGGTGGCGACCCGGGCGACAACAGTTCACTGCGCGAGGCGTGCTCGACCGCCAACCCGGACCGGCTGCAGCGCACCGACTGCCGCAACGCGCTGTACGTCAACTCGGTCCAGGACTACTGGCAGGATGCCCTGCCGCGGACCTTCGGCAGGCCGTACCAGCAGGCCAGGACGGTCTTCTTCGCGCGGGCGGTGAACACCGGCTGCGGGGCCGCGGATTCCGGGGTGGGCCCGTTCTACTGCCCGGCCGACCGGCAGGTCTACATCGACCTCAGCTTCTACGACGAGCTGGCCAGGCGCTTCGGCGCTCCGGGCGAGTTCGCCCAGCCGTACGTGCTGGCCCACGAGTACGGCCACCACGTGCAGAACCTCCTCGGCACCGACACCCAGGTGCGCCGGGCCCAGCAGCGCGATCCCGGCAATGCCAACGCCTACTCGGTCCTGCTGGAGCTGCAGGCGGACTGTTACGCCGGTGTCTGGACCCGGCACGCCACCGAGACCACCGACGCCGCCGGCCGGCCGCTGTTCAACCAGGTGACGCCGCAGGACATCCAGCAGGCGCTGCAGGCCGCGGCCGCGGTGGGGGACGACGCGATCCAGCGCGGCGCAGGCCGCGCGGTCGACCCGGAGCAGTTCACGCACGGCTCCTCGGCCCAGCGCCAGCATTGGTTCGCCCGGGGCTTCCACAATGGCGACGGTCGCGCCTGCAACACGTTCGGCAGCTAGGCGGGCCGCCGCAGACTCGCCCCGCCGTCCGACGTGCGCGCCGCCCGCAGGGCACCGCGGTCGGGCGCTGCGGAGCCGGTCACCGGTCTACCACCTGTTCGACCAGCCGGATCCGCACGGCGCGGGCCCGGCGCGCCGCCTCGACCAGGACCGCGTGCCGCGGCTCGGGGACGTCCAGCAGGCGCGGTGCGCGCAGGGCGGCGAGCGGGGCCAGCCGCCGGTCGGCGAGCACGGTGTCCACGGTCCTCCGGTCCCCGCCGGTGACCAGCGCGGCCAGGCCGCCGGCCGCGGGCAGCAGGATCCGGGCGGCCAGGTCCGCCGCGGCCCCGGCCGCCGCCCGTGCCTGGTTGGCTCGCCGTCGCGCGAACCGCTGCTGCGACCAGCCGCCCGCCGCGGTCCGCGACTGCACGTAGAAGGTGTCCACCTTGGCGGTGGTCAGCCGCTCGCCCTCGGCGATGCCCAGCGCCACCGCGCCCTGCCGGGCCAGCAGCAGCCCGATCCGGCGCGTCTGCTGGGCGCCGGCGACCAGGGCGGCGAGGTCCGGCGGCTGCGGGGCACCGGGCGGGGCGTGGCACTCGGCCACGGTGCCGTCCGCGCCGACCAGCCGGATGCCGTACTCCTCGGCGCTCACTTCGGGCCGGCCGTGCCGCTCGGCGAAGCCGTCCAGCCAGCGGGCCAGCCGGGCCGGGTCGACCTCGACCCACCGGACCGTCGCCCTGGCGCCGCCCATGGCACGATCCTGCCATGAGCCCTGCCGAGACCCCGCTCGCCGTCGAGGTGCTCGACCGGCTGACGCGGGTGTACGGCGCGGCGGGGGACCCAAAGCGGGCTGTGCAGATGGCCGCGTACATGCGGGACCAGTTCCCGTTTCTGGGCATCCCCGCCCCGTTCCAGCGGGCGCTGGCGCGGCAGGTGCTGGCCGGGCTGGGCCGGCCGGGCGAGGCGGACCTGCGGTCGGTGGCGCTGGGCTGCTGGGCGTTGCCGGAGCGGGAGTACCAGTACTTCGCCTGCGACTGGCTGCGCCGTCACGTCCGGGTCTGCTCAGCCGGCTTCATCGACGTGGTGGCCCGGCTCATCACCACCAAGCCTTGGTGGGACACAGTGGACACGCTCGCCGCGAACGTGGTAGGACCGCTGGTCGCCGCACACCCCGGACTAGCGTCCACCATGGATGGGTGGGCGGCCGGGGATGAGCTGTGGCTGATCCGCGCGGCGATCCTGCACCAGCTGCGGTACCGGGAATCGACCGACGCAGACCGGCTGTTCCGCTACTGCACCGGCCAGGCCGACCACCCGGACTTCTTCGTCCGCAAGGCGATCGGCTGGGCGCTACGCGAGTACGCCAAGACGGACCCGGACGCGGTGCGCGGCTACGTGCGAGCCAACCGGCACCGCCTGTCCCCGCTCACCGTCCGCGAGGCGGTGAAGAACCTCTAGCTAGCCACAGAACGGGTATTCCCACGCCGCCCAGCTCATCATCGACCGGGCGCGCCGGGAGGACTGGTGACCTGCCTGGCGCCTTGGCTGCCCGGGTCAGGGGCAGGGAGGGGTCAGACGTTGAAGCCGAGGGCGCGCAGCTGCTCGCGGCCGTCCTCAGTGATCTTGTCGGGGCCCCACGGCGGCATCCACACCCAGTTGATCCGCACCTCCTTGACCAGCCCGCCGCCCGGACCGGTGCACAGCGCCTGCTGCGCCTGGTCCTCGATCACGTCGGTGAGCGGGCAGGCCGCCGAGGTGAGGGTCATGTCCAGGGTGGCCACGTTGTCGTCGTCCACGTGGATGCCGTACACCAGGCCGAGGTCGACCACGTTGATGCCCAGCTCCGGGTCGACGACGTCCTTCAGCGCCTCCTCGACGTCGGCGACCGATGCCTTGGTGCCCTGCTCGCTCATGCCTCACCTCCAGAAACAGCCCGCGCCGCGGCATCCTTGAACGCCATCCACGGCAGCAGTGCGCACTTCACCCGCATCGGGTAGCGGGCCACCCCGGCGAAGGCCACCGCGTCCTCCAGCAGCTCCCCGTCCGGCTCCACCTGGCCGCGGCCGGTCACCATCGCCTGGAACGCCTCCTGTATGGCGAGCGTATGCTCCAGCTCCGCGCCCTGGACCAGCTCGTGCATCACGCTGGCGGAGGCGCGGCTGATCGAGCAGCCCTCGCCGTGGTAGGACAGGTCGCGGATCTTCCCGCCGTCCAGCGACACCCGCACCGTCACCTCGTCCCCGCAGGTCGGGTTCACATGGTGCGCCTCGGCGTCGTACGGCTCGCGCAGCCCGGCGCCCTTCGGGTGCTTCGAGTGGTCGAGGATGATCTGCTCGTACAGTTCGGTCACGTCCATCAGCCGAACACCTTCCTCACCCGCTCGAGCCCGCGCACCAGCGCGTCGATCTCCTCGGTCGTCGTGTAGAGGTAGAACGACGCGCGGGTGGTGGCCGGCACACCGAACCGGTCGCAGACCGGGCGCGCGCAGTGATGGCCAACCCGCACCGCGATGCCCTCGGCGTCCAGCACCTGGCCCACGTCGTGCGGGTGCACGCCGTCCAGCGTGAACGAGATCGTCCCGCCCCGGCCGACCGGCACCTGCGGCCCGATGATGCGCAGGCCGGGCACGGTGGGCAGGGCGTCCAGGGCGTACGCGGCGAGCTCCTTCTCGTGCCACTGGATGGCCGGCATGCCGATCGCGGACAGGTAGTCCACCGCGGCCCCCAGACCGACCGCCTCGGCGATCGGCGGGGTGCCGGCCTCGAACCGGGCCGGCGGGGCGGCGAAGGTGGTGCGCGCCATCGTGACGGTCTCGATCATCTCGCCGCCGCCGAGGAACGGTGGCATCGCGGCGAGCAGCTCGCCGCGACCCCACAGCACCCCGATACCGGTCGGCCCGCACATCTTGTGGCCGGTGAAGGCGATGAAGTCCACGCCGAGGTCCTGCACGTCCATCGGCAGGTGCGGCACCGACTGGGAGCAGTCGAGCATCACCAGGGCGCCGACCTCGTGGGCCCGCGCGGTGATCCGGGCCGTCGGGTTGACGGTGCCCAGCGCGTTGGACATGTGCACGTACGAGACGATCTTCGTGCGCTCGTTGACCAGCTCGTCCAGGTTGGACTCGTCCAGCCGGCCCTGGTCGGTGATACCGAACCAGCGCAGCGTGGCGCCGGTGCGCTCGCAGAGCAGCTGCCACGGCACGATGTTGGAGTGGTGCTCCATCTCGGAGATCACCACCTCGTCCCCGGGACCGAGCTGGAAGCGGGGGTCGCCGCCGCTGGCCGAGGCGTTGCTGAACGCGTACGCGACCAGGTTGATCGCCTCGGTGGAGTTCTTGGTGAACACCACCTCGTCGCGGGACGGGGCGTTGATGAACGCCGCCACCTTGGTCCGCGCCTCCTCGTACGCCTCCGTCGCCTCGGCGCCCAGCGCGTGGATGGCCCGGGCCACGTTGGCGTTGTGCCGCTCGAAGTGCTCGCGCAGCGCGTCCAGCACCTGGCGCGGCTTCTGCGACGTGTTGGCGCTGTCCAGATACACCAGCCGCCGGCCGTTGACCTCCCGGTCCAGGATCGGGAAGTCGGCGCGGACCTTCGCCACGTCCAGCCGCGGCACGTCCTCGTACTGCGGCATGCCGGCCGGGATGGTCAACGTCATGGCGCCTCCAGACCGCTAGGCCCGGGCCGACCCGGCGCCGGCGAGGTACCGCTCGTACCCCTCGGCCTCCAGGCTCTCCGCGAGCTCCGGCCCGCCCTCCTCGACGATCCGCCCGCCGACGAAGACGTGCACGAAGTCCGGCTTCACGTACCGCAGGATCCGGGTGTAGTGGGTGATCAGCAGGATGCCGGTCGCACCGGTGTCGCGGACCCGGTTGACCCCTGCGCTGACCACCCGCAGCGCGTCGATGTCCAGGCCGGAGTCGGTCTCGTCGAGGATCGCGATCTTCGGCTTGAGCAGCTCCAGCTGGACGATCTCGTGCCGCTTCTTCTCCCCGCCGGAGAAGCCCTCGTTGACGTTGCGCTGCCCGAACGCCGGGTCCATGCCCAGCCGTTCCATCGCCTCGCGCAGCTCGCCGGACCAGGTGCGCAGCTTCGGCGCCGCGCCGTCGATCGCGGTCTTCGCGGTACGCAGGAAGTTGGCCACCGAGACGCCGGGTACCTCGACCGGGTACTGCATGGCCAGGAACAGGCCGGCACGCGCCCGCTCGTCCACGGTCATGGCGAGCACGTCCTGCCCGTCCAGGGTGACCGAGCCACCGGTGATCTCGTACTTCGGGTGGCCGGCGACCGAGTACGCCAGGGTTGACTTGCCGGAGCCGTTGGGGCCCATGATGGCGTGGGTCTCCCCCGCCCGCACGGTCAGGTCCACCCCGGCGAGAATCGGCTTCAGCTGGCCGTCGGGCAGCTTCACCGACACCTTCAGGTCGCGGATTTCAAGGACACTCACGGAGTTACTCCATTACTGGGCTCGAGGCTGACGTAGACGTCGCCATCGCGGACTTCGACGGGGTAGACCGGTACGGGCTCGGTGGCGGGCAGCCCGGTCGGCTGGCCGGTGCGCAGGTCGAAACGGGAGCCGTGCAGCCAGCACTCCACGGTGTGGCCGTCCACGTCGCCCTCGGAGAGCGGGACCTCCTGGTGCGAGCATTCGTCGTAGATGGCGTAGAACACGTCGTCCTCGCCGTGCACGATGGCGATGTCGACGCCGTCGACGGAGACGGCCAGCGTCGTCCCCTTGGGGACGTCCTCAGTGGAACAAACCCTGATCATGCTACGCGCCCGCCTTCTCCAGCCGCGCCTCGACCGCCGTGGTGAGCCGCTCCCGCAGCTCGTCCATCGGGACCTTGGCGAGCAGGTCGGCGAAGAAGCCACGCACCACCAGCTTGCGCGCCTCGGTCTGCGGGATGCCCCGGCTCATCAGGTAGAACAGCTGCTCGTCGTCGAACCGGCCGGTCGCGCTGGCGTGCCCGGCGCCGATCACCTCGCCGGTCTCGATCTCCAGGTTGGGCACCGAGTCGGCACGGGCGCCGTCGGTGAGCACGAGGTTCCGGTTGATCTCGTACGTGTCGGTGCCCGTCGCCTCCTTCTGGATCAGCACGTCGCCGACCCAGACGGTCCGTGCGGACTCGCCCTGCAGCGCCCCGCGGTACGCCACGTAGCTGCGGCAGTCCGGCACCGAGTGGTCCACCAGCAGCCGGTGCTCCAGGTGCTGGCCGGCGTCGGCGAAGTACAGGCCGTAGAGCTCCGCCTCGCCGCCGCGCCCGGTGTACTCGACCGAGGTGTACTGCCGGACCAGGTCACCGCCGAGCGCCACCTGCACATGGGTGACCTTGGCGTCCCGGCCCAGCCGGAACCGCACGTGCTGGGCCTGCACCGCGTCCTGGTCCCAGTTCGCGATGGTGACCAGCGTCAAGCTGGCCCCCTCGGCGACGACGACCTCGACGTTGTCGGCCAGGGTCGCCGGGCCCACCTGCTCGATGACCAGTGCCGTGCGGGCGAACCGCCCGACCCGGACCTGGGTCCGGGCGAAGGAGAGCTCGCCGGGGCCCACCACGCGCAGGTACGCCGGCTCGGCCGCGGTCGCCTCCGCAGCGACCTCGACCAGGGTCACCTGCTTGGCCGCGCCGTACGCCAGCGCGCTGATCCGGTCGAACGGCACCAGCACCGGGTCGGCGCCATCCACAGTAGACACGCTGGTCCCGGCGGGCAGCTCGCCGTACTCGACCTTCGGAGCCGGCCCGGCGGCCGCACCGTCCATCGTGGCCAGCCCGCGCAGCCGCTTGAGCGGCGTGAAGCGCCACTCCTCCTCGCGGCCGGTCAGCGCGGGAAAGTCGGCGACATCGTACGAGCGCAGCGCCTGGGCCTTGGTCTTGGCGACCGCGGTCTGCGGCGGCGTGACTGTCTGCGCGGTCATCAGCCGACGGCACCTTCCATCTGCAGCTCGATGAGCCGGTTCAGCTCCAGGGCGTACTCCATGGGCAGTTCCTTGGCGATCGGCTCGATGAAGCCCCGCACGATCATCGCCATCGCCTCGTCCTCGGTCAGGCCGCGGGACATCAGGTAGAACAGCTGGTCCTCGCTCACCTTGGAGACGGTCGCCTCGTGGCCCATCGCCACGTCGTCCTCCCGGATGTCGACGTACGGGTAGGTGTCCGACCGGGAGATCGTGTCCACTAGCAGCGCGTCGCACTTCACGGTGGACCGGCTGTGGTGCGAGCCCTCCATCACCTGGACCAGGCCGCGGTAGGAGGTGCGACCGCCGCCGCGGGCGATGGACTTGCTGATGATCGTCGAGGAGGTGTGCGGCGCGGCGTGCACCATCTTCGCGCCGGCGTCCTGGTGCTGGCCCTCGCCGGCCATCGCCACCGAGAGCACCTCCCCCTTGGCGTGCTCGCCGACCATGTAGACCGCCGGGTACTTCATGGTGACCTTGGAGCCGATGTTGCCGTCGATCCACTCCATGGTCGCGCCGGCGTGACAGACGGCCCGCTTGGTGACCAGGTTGTAGACGTTGTTGGACCAGTTCTGGATGGTGGTGTACCGGCAGCGGGCGTTCTCTTTCACGATGATCTCGACGACCGCGCTGTGCAGCGAGTCGGACGAGTAGATCGGCGCGGTGCAGCCCTCGACGTAGTGCACGTACGCGCCCTCGTCAACGATGATCAGCGTCCGCTCGAACTGGCCCATGTTCTCCGTGTTGATCCGGAAGTACGCCTGGAGCGGGATCTCCACGTGCACGCCCTTCGGCACGTAGATGAACGAGCCGCCGGACCACACCGCGGTGTTCAGCGAGGCGAACTTGTTGTCGCCCACCGGGATCACCGTGCCGAAGTACTCCTTGAACAGGTCCTCGTGCTCGCGCAGCCCGGTGTCGGTGTCCAGGAAGATCACGCCCTGCTGCTCCAGGTCCTCGCGGATCTTGTGGTACACCACCTCCGACTCGTACTGCGCGGCCACGCCGGCGACCAGCCGCTGCTTCTCGGCCTCCGGGATGCCCAGCCTGTCGTAGGTGTTCTTGATGTCCGCGGGCAGCTCGTCCCAGCTGGTGGCCTGCTTCTCGGTGGAGCGCACGAAGTACTTGATGTTGTCGAAGTCGATGTCGCCGAGGTCGGCGCCCCACGCCGGCAGTGGCTTGCGCTCGAACAGCCGCAGCCCCTTCAGCCGGCGCTGCAGCATCCACTCCGGCTCGCCCTTCTTGGCGGAGATGTCCCGCACCACCGCCTCCGAGAGGCCGCGCTGGGCGGAGGCGCCAGCGACGTCCGGGTCGGCCCAGCCGAACTGGTAGCGGCCCAGGTCGGCGAGCGGGTCGACGGGTTTGGTGGCGGTCTGCTCGGTCATCTACCTGTCCTCACAGTTGTCTCGAAGAACGTCGCGGGTCCGGGATGTGCGTGGTGCACACCTCATCCCCGTGGGCGATGGTGGCCAGGCGCTGTACGTGGATGCCGACCAATCGGGAGATGACCTCCGTCTCGGCCTCGCACAGCTGCGGGAACTCGGCGGCGACGTGCGCCACCGGGCAGTGGTGCTGGCACAGCTGCCCGCCGGAGGCGATCGCCGTCGCGCTGGCAGCGTAACCCTCCGCGGTCAGCGCGGCGGCCAGTGCCCCGGCCCTGGCCAGCGGGTCGTCACCGGCGCCGGCCAGCGCCGCGCGGCAGCGCGCCTCCAGCGCCGCCACCTGGTCGGCGGCGAATGCGGCCACCGCCTCCGGGCCGCCCTGGCGGGCGATCCAGCGCAGTGCCGCGGCGGCCACGTCGTCGTAGGCGTGGGTGCCCCGGCGTCGGCGGGCCGCGTCGGTGAGGGCGAACACCTTGGCCGGGCGGCCCCGGCCCCGGTGCCCGCGGATCCGCTGCTGGCGGGCGACCACGTCGCCGTCGGCGAGCATGGCGTCCAGGTGCCGGCGGATCGCGGCCGGGCTGAGGCCCAGCTCGGCGCCGATCTGCGCGGCGGTGGCCGGCCCGTGGTCCAGCAGCAGCTGGGCCACCCGGTCGCGGGTGCGCCCGTCCGCCGCCGGCGCGGCGGAGACCGGTACGTTTGCCGGGACGCCCGCGCCGGCGGCGACCGTCGGCGCCCGGACCGGGCTCTCGCCCGCCGCCGGGTACGCCCGACCGGCCCGGTCGCGCGGAGGAAGCGTCCCCACGTTTTTCACAACGCCAGTGTTACGTATTTCGGCGGGCCGGCGCAAACCGGACGTGTGGTGATCCATCCCACCGCTGCCCCGGCCGGGCTGATAGGTTCGGCTCCGGGCCGTCCGTCACACCCTTGGAGGAGCCATGGCCTCCCGGCTGAACCCCTACCTCAACTTCAACGGCAACGCGCGGGAGGCGATGGAGTTCTACGTCGGCGTGTTCGGCGGGGACCTGACCGTCAGCACACACGCCGAGCTCGGCAACACCGACCCGGCCGACGCCGACCGGGTCATGCACGCCCAGCTCGAGACCCCCGCCGGATACACCCTGATGGCCGCGGACATCCCCAGCAGCATGGAGTACCAGCCGATGGCCGGGTGCGCGGTGAGCATCAGCGGCGACGACGCGGACGCCCTGCGCGGGTACTGGGAGAAGCTGTCCAGCGGCGGGGTCGTCATCATGCCGTTGCAGAAGCAGGCGTGGGGTGACGAGTTCGGCATGTGCGTGGACCGGTTCGGCGTCTCCTGGATGGTCGACATCGGCGCGCCCCAGGCATGACACCCGGGCCCGCGCGTGGCGGCCACCTCACCTCCGGGCGCCAGTACGACAGTCCGTAGGATTAGCCCGTGGCCCTGAGCATGAACGCGGTGCGCGGCTGGCTGGGCGCCGACCGTACGGTCCGCGGCCTGGCCCTCGCGTCGCTGGTCGCCAACGTCGCGATCGTGGTGACCGGTGGGGCGGTCCGGCTCACCGGCTCCGGCCTCGGCTGCCCCACCGTGCCGGCCTGCTCCGACGACTCGCTGGTGCCCACCAGGGAGCTGGGCGTGCACGGGATCATCGAGTTCGGCAACCGGCAGGTGACCTTCGTGCTCGGCGCGGTCGCGGCGCTCGCCCTGCTCGCGGTGCTGCTGCAGCGCCCGCGGCGGCGGTCGCTGGTCGTGCTCGCCGTGCTGGTGCTCGGCGTGATCCCGGCCCAGGCGCTGGTCGGCTTCGCCACCGTGCTCACCGACCTCAACCCGTGGGTGGTCGGCTGCCACTTCCTGGTCTCCATGGCGGTGATCGCGGCGGCGTACACGTTCTGGCGGCGTACGGGTGAGCCGGACGGGCCGGTCCAGCCGTCCGTGCCGCGCCCGCTGCGCCAGCTCACCTGGCTGACCACGGCGGTCGCCGCGGCGGTGCTGGTGGCCGGCACCGTGGTCACCGGCGCCGGCCCGCACGCCGGGGACGCCGAGGCCAAGCGCAACGGGCTGGACCTGGAGTCGGTCTCCCAGCTGCACGTCGACCTGGTCTTCCTGCTGCTGGGGCTGTCGCTGGCGGCCTGGCTGGCGATGCGCGCCGTTCCTGCGTCGCGGGCGGCGGTGCGGTCGGCGCTGGTGCTGGTCGCGGTGGAGCTGGGCCAGGGCCTGATCGGCTTCGTGCAGTACTTCACCGACCTGCCGGTTCTCCTGGTTGGCGCGCACATGCTCGGCGCGTGCCTGGTCTGGCTGGCGGCGCTGGACCTGCTGCATCGCACCCGGGTCCGCACCCCGGCACCCGCCCCCGTCCCGGACGCGCTTTCCGTGGCGGAAAGTTCGCCGGTGGCGGCGGCCGCGCAGTGACCGGGCCGTCCGGCCGGGCCGCGCCCGCGTAGCTGCGCTGGGCGGGTGCGGGTCGCGAGGATGGCGCGCCTCGTCCGGGCGGCTGTCCGCATAGGACATCTCGCGGTAGCCGATCTGGGACGGTCTACTGTATACAGTGGGCACGAAGCAGCGCGCGGTGGAACTCCTTCTCGGCAGGGGCAACTGCGGTCGGAAAGCCTTCGACGGATTCGACAGCAGTCGAAGAGGCTCAAGGACGGATAACGAGAGCGACCCGGGATTTCCCGGGTCGCTCTTCCTGGTTGATCGGCTGTACTGCGCTATTGACTTGGACTAAACGAACGGGCCGGCGTCACCTCATCGTGACAGCGCGCGGCGGGACATCGACCGCCACAGGTCGTTGCTCGGCCTCATCTGGTCCATCAGCTCCCGTTCCCACTCCTTCTGCACCTCCACGCCTGCCTTGGCGCAGGCCAGGCGGGCAATGTCGGTGCCGTCGGCGAACTGGTCGCCCCATTCACCGTCCTCCCCAACCAGGACGATGCGCGCACCGCGCTTGCCGACGTACTCGATGACCGCCTTCGCCCCGCCGTGCCCGGCGGCGAACGACCGGATGCCGGCGACCAGCCCTTCCGGGGCGTCCGCGGCGAACGGTCGTTCGGACGTCAGCGTCGTATCGGAACCATCTGCCATACCGCAGAGCGTAAGCAGATACCTGGGTTAAGGCAGTTCAGCTATGTGGCCGATGTGATATCAATTACCAGACGTTTGTCGCCGCCAAAATGCCTCTCTAACGTCTTATTTCCGGATATGTCCGGCGCCTTCTTCACCGGCAAATCGGGCACGCATCGTGAGCGAGCCGAGAAGCTGCCGCCCCCCGACAAATCCGGCGGTTCGTGGTCAAACCATCCCGATACAGGTGCAGATGGCGGGTGCAAAAAAGCGCTGATCACAGGAGCGCGTCGACCGCGACCGCCAGGGACAAGATCGTAAGGTACGTCGTGGACCAATGGAACAGCCGCATCGGCGCCAGCTTCCCGCCGGATCGCGCCCGCCGGTCCAGGCGGTACGCCTCCATGACAAAGAGCGCACCGAGCAGCAGCGCCGTCACGCCGTACACCGGGCTCATGCCCAGCGGCCAGAGCGCCAGCGACGCGGCGGCGGTGAGCACGGCGTAGACAAGGCTCTCCACGGTGACCCGGCGGGTGGAGGCGACCACCGACAGCATCGGGATCCCGGCGCGGGCGTAGTCGTCGCGGAACTTGATGGCCAGCGCGTAGAAGTGCGGCGGCTGCCAGAGGAACACCACCGCGAACAGCACCCACGCCGGCGCGGACAGCGACCCGGTGACCGCGGCCCAACCGATCAGCACCGGCGCGGCACCGCAGGCGCCGCCCCAGACCGTGTTCTGCCACGTGGTGCGCTTCAACCACAGCGTGTAGACCACGTCGTAGTAGACGATCGCGGAGAGGGTCAGCCCGGCGGCGAGCAGGTTGGTGAACGCGGCCATCAGCACCACCGAGGTGACCGCCAGCGCCAGGCCGAAGACCAGCGCGGAGCGGGGCGACACCCGGTGTGCCGGTAGCGGGCGCCGCCGGGTCCGCCGCATCACCTGGTCGATGTCCCGGTCGATGTAGCAGTTGAGTGCGTTCGCCGCGCCCGCCGCCAGCGAACCGCCGACCAGTACCACGGCCACCAGCCACAGCGGCGGCAGCCCCTGCGCCGCGAGCATCATCGCCGGCACCGCGGTCACCAGCAACAGCTCCACGATGCGCGGCTTGGTCAGCGCCAGGTACGCCCGGGCCATGGCGAGCGGGCCGGTTTCCCGGGCGGCCCGGGCCAGGGCACCCGGCGACACCGGGCGAACGGCGCCCGGCGCGAGCGCGGCCCCGGACGCGGCCGGCTGCCCCGCGGTCTCCACGGTGGCCGTGCCCTCCGGGCCCGGTACGCGGGTGGGTGGGTGGTTTGCCGAGGTGGCGAGCGTGGTCACCAGGCGAGGGTACGGCAGAGGAGGACACGGCCTGCGAGCGGCCGGGGGCAAGGGGGCGAGGATCACTCGACGACGAACTACGTGCACCCCGTCACACCGCACGGCGCGCCGCATCCGCTGCCCCGCCCGATCCGTATTGGTCTTTCAAGGACCGTGCCCACCTGCCGCGCCAGGCGTGATATCGCATACTCCTCGCGGGCGATGGGTAGGGTCCGAGTTGATACTTGTGAGGTGCCGACCGCGCATGCCTAGCCCAGATCTGACAACCGCAGGGAACTGAAGACCGCAGGGAGCAGCACGACGTGACTGCCGTGGACACCGAATTGACGTGGTCCGACCTCGACCGCCGCGCGGTCGACACCATCCGGGTACTCGCCATGGACGCCGTGGAGCGGGCCGGCAACGGCCACCCGGGTACCGCCATGAGCCTCGCCCCCGCCGCCTACCTGCTCTTCCAGCGTGTGATGCGGCACGACCCGAGCGACCCGCACTGGCCGGGCCGGGACCGCTTCGTGCTCTCCGCCGGCCATTCCAGTCTCACCCTCTACATCCAGCTGTTCCTCTCCGGCTACGGCCTCGGCCTGGACGACCTGAAGGCGCTGCGGCAGTGGGGCTCGCTGACCCCCGGCCACCCCGAGTACGGACACACGGTCGGCGTGGAGACCACCACCGGCCCGCTCGGCCAAGGGCTCGGCAACGCGGTCGGCATGGCGATGGCCGCCCGGCGCGAGCGCGGCCTGCTGGACCCGGACGCCGCACCGGGCGAGAGCCCGTTCGACCACCACATCTTCGTGATCGCCTCGGACGGTGACATCGAGGAGGGCATCAGCCACGAGGTCAGCTCCCTCGCCGGCCACCAGAAGCTGGGCAACCTGATCGTCATCTACGACGACAACGAGATCTCCATTGAGGACGACACCCGGATCGCCAAGTCCGAGGACGTGGTCGCCCGGTACGCCGCCTACGGCTGGCACACGCAGACCGTGGACTGGCGTCGCGGGCACGCCGCGGCCGGCGAGTACCACGAGGACATGCCCGCGCTCTACGCGGCCCTGCTCGCGGCCAAGGCGGAGACCGGCCGGCCCTCGTTGATCGCGCTGCGCACCATCATCGGCTGGCCGGCGCCGAACAAGCAGAACACCGGAAAGATCCACGGCGCCGCGCTCGGCGGTGACGAGGTGGCCGCCACCAAGCGGATCCTCGGCTTCGACCCGGGCGACACCTTCGCTGTCGAGGAGAAGGTGCTCGCCCACGCCCGCGCCGTACTGGACCGCGGCAAGCAGGCGCACGCGGCCTGGCGCGAGCAGTACGACAAGTGGGCGGCGGCCAACCCGGAGCGCAAGGCGCTGCACGACCGGCTCGCCACGCGCACGCTTCCGGCCGGCTGGACCGACGCGCTGCCGCAGTTCCCCGCCGATCCCAAGGGGATCGCCACCCGGGCCGCCTCCGGCAAGGTTCTGAACGCCCTCGCGCCGGTCCTGCCGGAGCTGTGGGGCGGCTCGGCCGACCTGGCGGAGAGCAACAACACCACGATGAAGGGCGAGCCGTCGTTCGTGCCGGCCGAGCACGCGACGAAGGAGTTCCCCGGCAACGAGTACGGCCGCACCCTCCACTTCGGAATTCGCGAGCACGGCATGGGCGCGATCCTCAACGGCATCGCGCTGCACGGCGGCACCCGCCCGTACGGTGGCACCTTCCTCGTCTTCAGCGACTACATGCGCCCCGCGGTGCGGCTCGCGGCGCTGATGAAGCTGCCGGTCATCTTCGTGTGGACGCACGACTCGATCGGCCTGGGCGAGGACGGGCCGACCCACCAGCCGGTGGAGCAGCTGGCCGCCCTGCGCGCGATCCCCGGCCTTGACGTGGTACGTCCGGCGGACGCGAACGAGACCGCCTGGGCCTGGCGGCTGGCGCTGGAGCACACCGACCGCCCGACCGCGCTCGCCCTGACCCGGCAGCCGGTGCCGGTCCTCGACCGCAGCCGGCTCGCCTCGGCCGAGGGGGTGGCCCGGGGCGGGTATGTGCTGGTGGACGCGAGCAACAGCCAGCCGGAGGTCATCCTCATCGGCACCGGCTCGGAGGTGCAGCTGTGCCTGGCTGCCCGGGAGCGGCTGGAGGCTGACGGCGTGCCCACCCGGGTGGTCTCGATGCCGTGCCAGGAGTGGTTCCGGGCGCAGGACGAGGCGTACCGGGAGTCGGTGCTGCCACGGTCGGTGCGGGCCCGGGTCAGCGTGGAGGCGGCGGTGGCGATGTCGTGGCGCGACCTGGTCGGCGACGTCGGCGAGTGCGTCAGCCTGGAGCACTTCGGTGCGAGCGCGCCGTACCAGGTCATCTTCGAGCAGTTCGGGTTCACCCCGGACCGGGTGGTGGCCGCCGCCCGCGCGTCGCTGTCCCGGGCCGGCGCGATCAAGGGCTCGACGACGGGCAACTGATGAGACCACAAGGGTTACGAGGGGCCACGGATAACTGAGGGGATGTTCCACGATGACCGACAGGTTGGCCCAGCTCTCCGCCGCGGGCGTGGCGATCTGGCTGGATGATCTTTCCCGCAAGCGGCTCAGCTCCGGCGGCCTCGACCGGCTGCGCCGGGAGAAGCACGTGGTCGGGGTGACCAGCAACCCGACCATCTTCGCCAAGGCGCTGTCCGACTCCGACGTCTACGCCGACCAGCTGCGCGACCTCGCCCGGCGCGGGGTGAGCGTGGAGGAGGCTGCCCGGATGCTGACCGCCTACGACGTGCGCTGGGCGTGCGACGTGATGCGGCCGGCCTACGACGCGTCGGGCGGGGTGGACGGGCGGGTCTCGCTCGAGGTGGATCCCCGGCTGGCGTACCACACCGACCGGACCATCGCCGAGGCGAAGGCGCTGTGGTGGCTGGTGGACCGGCCCAACCTGTTCATCAAGATCCCGGCGACCGAGGCCGGCCTGCCCGCGATCACCGCCACGCTGGCCGAGGGGATCAGCGTGAACGTCACGCTCATCTTCGGCCTGGACCGCTACGACCAGGTGATGGAGGCCTTCCTCGCCGGGCTGGAGCAGGCCCGGGCGAACGGGCACGACCTGTCCACCATCGGCTCGGTCGCCTCGTTCTTCGTGTCCCGGGTGGACACCGAGGTGGACAAGCGGCTGGACAAGCTGGGCTCCGACCAGGCCAAGGCGATGATGGGCAAGGCCGCCGTGGCCAACGCGCGCCTGGCGTACCAGCGTTACTCCCGGGTCTTCTCCTCGCCGCGCTGGCAGGCGCTGGCCGACGCGGGGGCGCACCCCCAACGTCCACTGTGGGCGTCCACGTCGACGAAGAACCCCGCCTACCGGGACGTGGTCTACGTCGAGGAGCTGGTCGCCCCGGGCGTGGTCAACACGATGCCGGAGGCGACGATCCACGCGTTCGACGACCACGGCGAGGTTCGCGGCGACACGGTGACCGGGGCGTACGACCAGGCCCAGCAGGTGCTCGACGACCTGGAGCGGCTGGGCGTGTCGTACCAGGACGTGGTGGACACGCTGGAGCGCGAGGGCGTGGAGAAGTTCGAGGCGAGCTGGCTGGAGCTGCTGGACGGGGTACGCGCCTCGCTGGAGGCGGCCGAAGCCGGCGCCGAGTCGCCCGGCCGGGCCGCGGCCGGCTCCGCCAGCCGCGCCGCCTCGATCGGAGCGCAGAAGTGAGTGAGCCTCTGCTGGAAGGGGTGGAGGCGGCCGCCGGGCTGGCGGTCTACGGCGCGGCCGGGGTGCCGGGCGCCGACCAGGTCCGCGCCGAACTGGTCGAGGCCGGCGTGCCCGGCCTGCTCGCGGCCAAGGACCCGACGCTGTGGGGGGCGGCGGCCGAGACGGAGGCGAAGATCCGGCTGGGCTGGGTGGACACCTTCCGGCGCAGCCGGGCACTGCTGCCCCAGCTCGCCGAGGTGCGCGCCGAGCTGCCCGACCTGGACCACGTGGTCCTCGCCGGGATGGGCGGCTCCTCGCTGGCCCCGGAGGTGATCTCGCGCACCCTGGACAAGCCGCTGACCGTCCTGGACACCACCGACCCCGGCCAGGTGCGCCGCGCGCTGTCCGACCGCCTCGACCGGACGGTCGTGGTGGTGTCCAGCAAGTCCGGGTCCACTGTGGAGACCGACAGCCATCGGCGGGCGTACTGGCAGGCGTTCCTGGACGCCGGGCTGTCGGAGGCGGAGGCCGGCCGGCGGTTCGTGGTGGTCACCGACCCGGGCTCGCCGCTGGCGGCCGCCGGCCGCGAAATGGGCGCCTACGTGGTGCTCGCCGATCCGGATGTGGGTGGGCGCTACTCGGCGCTGACCGCGTTCGGCCTGGTGCCCGCGGCACTCGCCGGGGTGGAGGTGGCCGAGCTGCTGGACCAGGCCGAGGAGCTGTTCCCCGCGCTGTCGTCCACTGAGGACAACCCGGGCCTGGCGCTGGGCGCCGCGCTCGGCGCCGCCTACCTGGCCGGACGGGACAAGGTCGCGCTGGCCGAGGACGGCACCGGCATCGTGGGCCTCGGCGACTGGGCCGAGCAGCTGCTCGCCGAGTCCACCGGCAAGGACGGCAAGGGCCTGCTGCCGGTGGTGGTCGAGTCGCCCACCGCCGCCGGGGCACGCGGGGCGGACGTGCTCACCGTGACCCTCGGCGGGTCGCTGCCGCCCGGCGCCCAGCCCGGCGGCGGGGCCGCCCCACACCTGGCGGTCAACGGCCCGCTCGGCGCGCAGTTCCTGGCCTGGGAGTACGCCACCGCGGTGGCCGGGCGGGTGATCGGCATCAACCCGTTCGACCAGCCGAACGTGCAGGAGAGCAAGGACAACACCAACCGCATCCTCGGCTCCGGCTTCACCGAAGAGACACCATCGTTCGTCGAGGGCGCCATCGAGGTGTACGGGTCGACGGAGTCCACCGTCGCCGGTGCGGTCAACCACTTCGCCGCGTCGGTGGCCCCGCACGGCTACCTGGCCATCATGGCGTACCTGGACCGGGTCGCCGACGCGGACGCGGCCCAGCTGCGGGCACTGCTGGCCGGCAGCCGGCCGGTGACCTTCGGCTGGGGACCCCGGTTCCTGCACTCGACCGGGCAGTACCACAAGGGCGGGCCACAGGCCGGTTCGTTCCTGCAGATCACCGGCGCGGTGGAGGCGGACCTGCCGGTCCCCGGCCGGCCGTACACCTTCGGCCAGCTGCAGGCGGCCCAGGCCGCCGGCGACCGGCAGGCGCTGGCCGGTCGCGGCCGACCGGTGCTGCGGCTGCACCTGACCGATCGCCGCGCGGGCATGGCCCAGCTGCTGGATGTGTTGAGGTAGGCGTGAACAGGCTCCGTGACCCCCAGGATCGAAGGCTTCCCCGCGTCCCCGAGCCGTGTGCCCTGGTGATCTTCGGGGTCACCGGGGACCTCGCCCGCAGGAAGCTCATCCCGGCCGTCTACGACTTGGCGAACCGCGGCCTGCTGCCGCCCAACTTCGTGGTGCTCGGCTTCGCCCGCCGGGACTGGGACCACGGCGCGTTCGAGCAGGTCGCCCGGGAGGCGGCCCAGGCGCACAGCCGCACCCCGTGGCGGGAGGACGTGTGGGCCCGGGCGGCCGGCAACCTCAGGTTCGTCAGCGGGTCCTTCGACGACGACGAGGCGTTCGACACGCTCGCGCGCACCCTCGACGAGCTGCGCGACACGCACGGCATCCCGGGCAACGCCGCGTTCTACCTGTCCATCCCGCCGGCCGCCTTCCCCACCGTGCTGCGCCAGCTGCACCGGACCGGGATGGCCGACAACGACAAGTCGGGCGGGTGGCGCCGGGTGGTGGTGGAGAAGCCGTTCGGCCACGACCTGACCTCGGCGCGCCAGCTCAACCGCCTGGTGGACGAGGTCTTCACCCCGCAGGACGTGTTCCGCATCGACCACTACCTGGGCAAGGAGACGGTGCAGAACATCCTCGCCCTGCGCTTCGCCAACGCCCTGTTCGAGCCGGTGTGGAACTCCAAGTACGTCGACTCGGTGCAGATCACCATGGCCGAGGACGTCGGCATCGGCACCCGGGCCGGCTTCTACGACGCGACCGGCGCGGCCCGCGACGTCCTGCAGAACCACCTGTTGCAGCTGCTGGCCCTGGTCACCATGGAGGAGCCGACCAGCTTCGACGCCAACGAGATCAGCGCCGAGAAGCTGAAGGTGCTGCGGGCGATCACGCTGCCGAAGGACGTCAGCACCGGCACCGTCCGCGGGCAGTACCTGCCCGGCTGGGTCGCCGGGAAGCGCGCGGTCGGCTACCTGGAGGAGCCGAACGTGCCGGAGGGCTCCTTGACCGAGACGTATGTCGCGGTGCGGCTGGGCATCCAGAACCGCCGCTGGGCCGGTGTACCGTTCTACATCCGCACCGGCAAGCGGCTGCCCCGCCGGGTGACCGAGGTGGCGGTGCTGTTCAACAAGGCCCCGCACCTGCCGTTCCACCCGACGGACGTGGAGATGCTCGGCAACAACCAGCTGGTCATCCGGGTCCAGCCGGACGAGGGCGTGACGCTCAAGTTCGGGTCCAAGGTGCCCGGCACCACCATGGAGGTCCGCGACATCACCATGGACTTCCAGTACGGCGAGGCGTTCACCGAGTCGAGCCCGGAGGCGTACGAGCGGCTGGTGCTGGACGTGCTGGTCGGCGACCGCACCCTCTTCCCCCATGCCGACGAGGTCGAGCAGAGCTGGGCGGTGATCGACCCGCTTGAGGCCGCGTGGCAGGGCACCAAGCCGGCCACCTACCGGGCCGGCGAGTGGGGGCCGCGCGAGGCGGACGAGATGCTGGCCCGGGAGGGTCGGGCATGGCGCCGGCCGTAAGGACCACACCCCGGGAGGGAACTGTGCTTACCCTGTGGGACACCACCGGTACGGAGGTGGTGCACAAGTTGTCCGCGGAGCGGCGCAGTGCCGGCGGGGTGACCAGCGGGCTGGCGCTCACGCTGATCGCCGTGGCGGACGAGCCGAACGTCCGCGCCGTCGAGGACGCGGTCACGATCGCCGCCGCCGAGCACCCGTGCCGGCTGCTAGTGGTGACCCGGGCGCTGATGAACACCCCAGGCGTCCCGGACCGGCTGGACGCCGAGATCGTGGTCGGCGGGCGGCTGGGGCCGTGCGAGGCGGTGTTGATGCGGATGCAGGGCCGGCTCGCCCTGCACGCCGAGTCCGTGGTGATGCCGCTGCTCGCCCCGGACGTCCCGGTGGTCACCTGGTGGCACGGCGCCCCGCCGGAACGCATCGCCTACGACCCGCTGGGCGTGGTGGCCGAGCGGCGGGTCACCGACGTGACCCACTGCCCCGACCCGATCGCGGCGCTGCGCCAGCGCGCGGAGGACTATGCGCCAGGCGACACCGATCTCGCCTGGACCCGGATCACCCCATGGCGCTCGCTGATCGCGGGCGCGTTCGACACCATCAGCGCCAACGTGGTCGGGGCGACCATCACCGCCGGCCCGGCCGACCCGCGGGCCAAGCTGCTCGCCGGCTGGCTCACCGCCCGGCTGGGCATCACCCCCCGGCTCCAGCCGAACGGCAGCGACGAACTGGAGGCGGTCTCGTTCAGCCTGGACGACGGCGGCTCACTCAACCTGAGCCGGAAGGGCAACACTGCGGTGCTGCACCGACCCGGGTACGAGGACCGGGTGATGCCCCTGGTGGGGCGGCGGCTCGGTGAGGAGCTCGCCGAGGAGCTGCGCCGGCTCGACGCCGACCAGCCGTACGCGGCCGCGCTGGCCGCCGCGTACGGGATAGAGGGGTTGGCCGCGCGGCCGCGCAACCGGATCCACATCTGGCAGGACCCGGACCTCGCCGAGCGTCCGGAGGCCGTATCCCGCCCCTCCCCGGCAGCGACCGCCGCCGCGGGAACCGTCTCCGGCGCCACCGAATGACCATCGAGACACGCGTGGTGATCCACGCGGACCCGAAGGTGCTCGCCGAGGCGGTGGCCGCCCGGCTGGCGGTACGCCTGGTCGATGCGCAGGCCGAGCGGGGCGAGGCGGACCTGGTCCTCACGGGCGGCCGGATCGCCGCCGCCATCTACCGGGCGCTGCGCGACAGCCCGGCCCGCGACGCGGTCGACTGGTCCCGGGTCAACTTCTGGTGGGGTGACGAGCGGTTCTTGCCGACCGGGCACCCGGACCGCAACGAGACGCAGGCCCGCGCCGCGCTACTGGAGGCGCTCCCGGTCGACCCGCTGCGGGTGCATCCGATGCCGGCGTCGGACGGACCGGACGGTCCGGATCCCGAGTCGGCCGCCGCCCGGTACGCCGAGGAACTCGCCGCCGCCGCACCCGGCACCGCCCAGCTCCCCCACTTCGACCTGGTACTGCTCGGGATCGGGGAGGACGGGCACGTGGCGTCGGTGTTCCCCGAGCACCCCTCGGCGTACGAGACCCGTCCGGTGAGCGCGGTCCGCGGCAGCCCCAAGCCCCCACCGATCCGGACCACGCTCACCCTGCCGGCGCTCAACACCGCCGAGGAGGTGTGGCTGATCGCCGCGGGGTTGGAGAAGGCGGCCGCGGTGCGGATGGCGCTCAGCGGCGCCGGTGCGGTGCAGGTGCCCGCGGCCGGCGTACACGGGGTGGACCGGATGCTGTGGCTGCTCGACCGGGCCGCGGCGCACGAGCTGCCGCCCCGCTTCCGTAGCCCTCGCTGACCCGCGCCCCTTCCCCCGCGATCTTGCAGTTGTGTTCCCCGAAATAGCACGACATATCCCCTTTTTTCGGGGTACACAACTGCAAGATCGCGGGGAGGGGGGAGGTCAGAGCTCGCCGCGGCGCTGCCGCAGCTTGGCCAGCGCCTCGGCGAGGATGGCCGCGCCGTCCGCGTCGCTGCGCCGCTCCTTCACGTAGGCCAGGTGCGACTTGTACGGCTCGGTCCTCGGCCGGCCCGGCGGGTTCTGCGCGTCCCGGCCCGCCGGCAGCCCGCAGCGGGGGCAGTCCCAGGTCGCCGGCGGTGTGGCGTCGACGGCCATCGGCCGGTCCACCGAGTGCCCGTTGGCGCACCAGTAGGTGACCGTCCGTCGGGGGGCAGGCTCACACCGTTCGAGGGGCCGCGCCGGCCCTGACCCACGCGCGTGCCCCGGATGGCGCTGCTACTTGCCACGGCTCTTCGCTCCTGTCGTCGATCATGCGACGTGAAGTTGCGACTCTCCCCGTAATAGCGGTCTGGAACCAGAAAAGTACGCGCGGTCCGAATGCCCTCGGACCGCGCGTCAGTTTACGACTTTCACTCCATGCTCAGGAACCGTTGGCGGCCAGCTTCAACCACAGACCGATGCCGACGATGCAGGCGAACCAGATGATGCCGACCAGGATGGTGTAGCGGTCGAGGTTCTTCTCTGCCACGGACGACCCGGCCAGGTTGGAGCTGACGCCACCGCCGAACATGCTGGACAGCCCGCCACCCTTGCCGCGGTGCAGCAGGATCAGCAGGGTGAGCAGGAAGCTGGTGACCAGCAGCAAGGCGATCAACGTGTACGCGAACGCGATCGGCATGACGAAGCTCAATCCTCTCCGGGTGGTGACGCCCCAGGATAGCTCACCCGGTCAGCGGGTGACGTGGTCGCGGTAGCGGCAGATCTGGGTGAACTCCTCGGCGTCCAGGCTGGCGCCGCCGACCAGGGCACCATCCACGTCCGGCTGGGCCATGATGGCGGCGATGTTGCTCGCCTTCACCGAGCCGCCGTACAGGATGCGAACCTGCTCCGCCGTGTCACCCGAATAGCGCGTGGCGAGCTGCCTGCGCAGCGCGCCGATGACCTCCTGGGCGTCCTCCGGCGTGGCGGTCTTGCCGGTGCCGATCGCCCAGACCGGCTCGTACGCGACGACCACGCGCACCGCCTGCTCCGCGCTGACCCCGTCGAGGGCCGCGTCGAGCTGCCGGGTGCAGTGCGCGACGTGCCCGCCCTCCTCGCGGACCGCCAGGTGCTCGCCGACGCACAGGATCGGCGTGAGGCCGTTCGCCAGCGCCGCCTTCACCTTGCTGTTCACCACGGCGTCGTCCTCGTGGTGGTAGGCCCGCCGCTCGGAGTGGCCGACCACCACGTACCGGCAGCCGAGCTTGGCGAGCATGGCGCCGGAGATGTCGCCGGTGTACGCGCCGGCGGCGTGCGGCGAGAGGTCCTGCGCGCCGTACCCGATCAGCAGCTTGTCGCCCTCGACCGCGGTCTGGACGCTGCGGATCGAGGTGAACGGCGGCAGCACCACCACCTCGACGTCGGACAGCTGCTGCTCGGTGAGGCTGGAGGCGAGCTTCTGCACCAGCAGGTTCGCCTCCAGATGGTTCAGGTTCATCTTCCAGTTGCCGGCCATCAGTGGCCGGCGCGTGGGCTTGGGGGCCATTTAGGACTCCAGAGCAGCCAGGCCAGGGAGGGTCTTGCCCTCCAGGTACTCCAGGGACGCGCCACCGCCGGTGGAGATGTGGCCGAACGCCGACTCGTCCAGCCCCAGGGCGCGCACCGCGGCGGCCGAGTCACCGCCGCCGACCACGGTGAACCCGTTCACCTTCGTGATCGCCTCGGCCACCCCGCGGGTGCCCGCGGCGAACGGGGCCATCTCGAACACGCCCATCGGCCCGTTCCAGAACACGGTCCGCGCGCCGGACAGCGCCTTCGCGAAGGCGGCCACGGTGGACGGTCCGATGTCCAGGCCCAGCCACCCCTCGCGGATCTCCGTCGAGGCGGCGGTCTCCGTGGCGGCGTCGGCGGCGAACCTGTCGGCCACCACCACGTCGGTCGGCAGCACGATCCGGTTGCCGGCGCGGGTGAGCAGCTCCCGGCAGGTGTCCACCATGTCTTGTTCCAGCAGGCTCGCGCCGACCGGATAGCCCAGCGCCTTGAGGAAGGTGAAGCACATGCCGCCGCCGACCAGCAGGGTGTCCACCTTGGGCAGCAGCGCCTCGATGACGGCGAGCTTGTCGGAGACCTTCGAGCCGCCCAGCACCACCACGTACGGCCGTTCCGGATCGCCGGTCAGCCGCCGCAGCACCTCGACCTCGCGCAGCACCAGGCCGCCGGCGTAGTGCGGCAGCAGCCGGGCCACGTCGTACACGCTGGCGTGCTTGCGGTGCACCGCGCCGAACGCGTCGTCCACATAGGCGTCGGCGAAGCCGGCCAGCTGCCGGGCGAACGACTCCCGCTCGCCGGCGTCCTTGCTCGTCTCGCCCGGGTTGAACCGCAGGTTCTCCAGCAGGGCCAGCCCGCCGTCGGCCAGCCCGGCCACAGTGGACGCGGCGGATTCGCCGACGGTGTCGGTGGCGAAGGCCACCTCGGCGGAGAGCAGCTCGCGCAGCCGCGCGGCGACCGGCGCCAGGCTGTACTTCGGCTCGGGCGCGCCCTTGGGGCGCCCGAGGTGGGAGCAGACCACCACCCGGGCGCCCGCGGTGCGCAGCTTGTCCAAAGTGGGCAGGACGGCGCGGATCCGGCCGTCATCGGTGATCTTGTCGCCCTCCAGGGGGACGTTCAGGTCGGCGCGCACCAGCACGCGCCGACCCGAGACGCCCTCGGCGAGCAGGTCGTCGAGAGTACGCATTACAGCGAGCGACCCACCAGCTCGACCAGGTCCACCAGGCGGTTGGAGAAGCCGAACTCGTTGTCGTACCAGCCGACGACCTTCACGTGGTTGCCGATCACCTTGGTCAGCAGCGAGTCGAAGATGCACGACGCCGGGTCGCTGACGATGTCGGTGGAGACGATCGGGTCCTCGGTGTAGCTGAGCACCTTGGCCAGCGGGCCGCTCTCCGCGGCTGCCTTGAACGCGGCGTTCACCTCGTCCACGCTGGTCTCGCGGGACAGCGTGACGGTCAGGTCGGTGGCCGAGCCGGTCGGCACGGGCACCCGCAGCGCGTACCCGTCAAGCTTGCCGTTGAGCTCCGGCAGCACCAGCCCGATCGCCTTCGCCGCCCCGGTCGAGGTGGGCGCCACGTTCAGCGCCGCGGCCCGGGCCCGGCGCAGGTCCTTGTGCGGGCCGTCCTGCAGGTTCTGGTCCTGGGTGTACGCGTGGACGGTGGTCATCAGCCCGCGCTCGATGCCGAACGTGTCGTTGAGCACCTTCGCCATCGGGGCCAGGCAGTTGGTGGTGCACGACGCGTTCGAGATGATCGAGTGCTTCGCCGGGTCGTACATGCCGTCGTTGACGCCGATCACGACGGTGACGTCCTCGTTCTTCGCCGGCGCCGAGATGATCACCTTCTTGGCACCGGCGTCCAGGTGCGCGCGGGCCTTGTTGGCGTCGGTGAAGAACCCGGTCGACTCGAGCACCACGTCCGCGCCCAGGTCACCCCAGGGCAGCTTGGCCGGGTCCCGCTCGGCGAACACCTTGAACGACTGGCCGGCCACGGTGATCTCGTCCCCGCTCGCCTTCACCTCCTGCGGCAGCCGGCCGAGGATGCTGTCGTACTTGAACAGGTGGGCGAGCGTGGCGCTGTCGGTGAGATCGTTTACCCCGACCAGCTGGATGTCCGCGCCCGAGGCGAGCGCCGCCCGGTAGAAGTTACGGCCGATCCGGCCGAAGCCGTTGATGCCAACGCGGATGGTCACAGGTCCATCTCCTCGATCGTGGATGTTCGATTGAACGCCGGGGGCGCGGCCTCTTCGCCGTACCCGTTCGAGGCTATCGGAACCGCCCCGCCAGCGCGCAGCGGGGCGCGACTGACCGGATGTGACCTGCGGCGCATCGTCGGCGCCTCAGCAGGCCAGCATCTCCGGTGTGACCGCCGACTCAGTATCCGGAATACCCAGATCCTTGGCCCGCTTGTCGGCCAGCGCGAGCAACCGGCGGATCCGGCCGGCGATCGCGTCCTTGGTCAACGGCGGATCGGCCAGCGCACCCAGCTCCTCCAGCGACGCCTGCCGGTGCGCCAGCCGCAGCCGACCGGCACTGGTCAGGTGCCCCGGTGCGTCGTCCCCGAGGATCTCCAGGGCGCGGGTGACCCGGGCGGCCGCGGCCACCGCGGCCCGCGCCGAGCGGCGCAGGTTGGCGTCGTCGAAGTTGGCCAGCCGGTTCGCGGTGGCCCGCACCTCGCGGCGCACCCGCCGCTCCTCCCAGGACAGCACGCTGGAATGCGCGCCGAGCCGGGTCAGCAGCGCGCTGATCGCGTCGCCATCCTTGACCACCACCCGGTCCACGCCGCGCACCTCGCGCGCCTTGGCGGTAACGCCGATCCGCCCGGCCAGGCCGACCAGGGCCAGCGCCGACTCGGGGCCGGGACAGGTGATCTCGAGCGCGCAGGAGCGGCCCGGCTCGGTCAGCGACCCGTGCGCCATGAACGCGCCCCGCCAGGCGGACACCGCACAGCACAGCTTCGCCGAGACCACGTGCGGCGGCAGCCCGCGCACCGGCCGGCCGCGCACGTCCAGCAGCCCGGTCTGCCGGGCCAGCGCCTCGCCGTCCTTGACCACCCGCACGATGTAGTGGCTGGCCTTGCGCAGGCCGCCCGAGGCGAGCACGTGGATCTCGCTCGGGTAGCCGTAGACCGCCGCCACCTCCCGGCGCAGCCGCCGGGCCACCGCACCGGTGTCCAGCTCGGCCTCGACCACTACCCGGCCGGAGACGATGTGCAGGCCGCCCGCCAGCCGCAGCAGCGCGGTCATCTCCGCCCGCCGGCAGCACGGCTTGGGCACGTCCACCCGGCTCAGCTCGTCCTTGACGGCAGCGGTCATCGCCATTTACGCCCCCACCCGCCTTCGCATCCCGCCCGGTTCACGCCCCACCGGCCTTCGCATCCGCGCCCGAATCGCGCCCATTGCCGTGGGCAAGCCACCGGCATCGCCCACGCCGCCTGCGCATCGCACCGACACTCTGGTCATCCTCCTGATCACCGCCGGTCCGAAGGGCCGCCCCGCGCGGCCGGCTCGGCACCGTCGTGCCGGGCGTCGGTACCCGCATCCCGGCCGGCGCCCAGCAGGCGCGCCAGGGCGGCGCCCAGCGCGGCGGGCTCGTGCCGCGCGGTGCCGTCCCCCATCGCCACCGCAGCGAGCACCAGCCGCGCACCCAGCGATTCTGCCGCACGGCGGACCGGCTCGGGGTCGTCTACCGCATTTACGTCCGCGAGGACAACGTCCACCCGCAGCTCGGGCAGGTACCAGCGCAGCGCGGCGAGGTGGCCGGCGAGCGACAGCTGCTCGGTCTCCAGCTCGGCGGCGAGGTTGAGCGTGACCAGCCGCCGCGCCGGGCTGGCCACGATGGCGCGGGCCAGCTCGGGGACGAGCAGGTGCGGGATGACACTGGTGTACCAGCTCCCCGGGCCGAAGATCAACCAGTCGGCGTCGCGCACCGCCGCCACGGCCTCGGCGCAGGCGGTCGGCGACGCCGGGTGCAGCCGCACCTTCTCCACCTGTCCGGGGGTGACCGCCACGTTGTGCTGGCCGCGGACGGTCACGACCTGGTCGGGCCGGTCTGGGTCGTGTCCCCTGACCTCGGCCTCGATCGCGACCGGATGGCGGCACATCGGCAACACCCGGCCGCGGGCGCGGACCAACGCGGCGAGGTGGTCCAGGGCGGCCACCGGGTCACCCATCAGCTCCATCAGGCCGCACAGCATCAGGTTGCCGACGGTATGGCCGGCCAGCGGGTCGCCGCCCGCCGGTGCGCCACCTTCGGCACCACACCCCGTCGTGCCGCCACCGGCGTCCGGATCGGCCCCGGACAGCGGGAATCGGTGCTGGAGCAGGTCGGCGGTGAGCTGGCTGGTGGGGTCGTCGGCGGCCAGCGCGGCCAGTGCCTGGCGCAGGTCACCCGGGGGCAGTGCCCCCCGCTCGGCGCGCAGCCGCCCGCTCGAGCCGCCGTCGTCGCCGACCGTCACCACCGCGGTGAGGTCCAGGTCCAGCCACCGGGCGCTGTGACGCAGGGCGCGCAGGGACGCGGCGAGGCCGTGCCCGCCGCCGAAGGCGACCACGCGCAGCAGTCCCCCGCCCGTCATGCCCGGCCCCGCTGCTGGCTGCGGCGTGGCGCGGCATTCCCGCGGCCACGGTTCCCTTGCCGGGACTCGCTCACAGCCACCTCCGTGCACCCTGTCCGAAGACCAATGTCACCTCGCCACCCGAGAACGCCACGCTTGAAGCAAATATCAGACAGCCGCCCGGGCGTCATTCCCGGCCGAGATCGCGGTGCTGCACGTGGGCCGCGAGCCGGACGCCGCGCAGGCGCCGGGCCAGCTCCTCGGCGATGGCCACGCTGCGGTGCTTGCCGCCGGTACACCCCACGGCCACGGTCAGGTACCGCTTGCCCTCCCGCTCGAAGCCCGGCGCGGTCGCGCTGATCAGACGGGCGTACGTCTCCACGAAGGTGCCCGCGCCGCGCTGGCCCAACACGTACCGGCTGACCGCCGCCTCCCGCCCGGTGTGGTCGCGCAGCTCGGGCACCCAGTACGGGTTGGGCAGGAAACGCGCGTCCAGCACGAAGTCGGCGTCCGGCGGCAACCCGTACTTGAAGCCGAAGGAGAGCACGGTGACCCGCAGCCGGCGGGCGTCCTCGCCACCGAACAGCTCCTCGATCCGGGCCCGCAGCTGGTTGACGTTCAGGTGGCTGGTGTCGATCAACACGTCGGCCTGCTCCCGGGCCTCGGCGAGCAGCTTGCGCTCGGCGGCGATGCCGTCGGCGAGCCGGCCGTCGCCCTGCAGCGGGTGCGGCCGGCGCACGCTCTCGAACCGGCGGATCAGCACCTCGTCGTCCGCATCCAGGAACACCACGTGCGGGTGGAATCCCCGGTCTCGGAGGGCCTTGATCGCCCCCGAAAGGTCGGTCGAGAAGGCCCGGCTGCGCACGTCCAGCACCATGGCGGTGTGCCGGGCGGTGCCACCGGCCCGATGCGCGAGCTCGGCCATGTCGAGCATCAGCGCCTGTGGCAGGTTGTCCACCACGTAGTACCCGACGTTCTCCAGCGCCCGGGCGACCGTACTGCGACCGCCGCCGGAGACGCCGGTGACCACCACCAGGTCCATGTCCGAGCGCCCGGTCGCCGCTGGCTCACCCCGGCCGGTGTGCGCCCGCCCCTCGTCCCGCGCCGGCTGGTCCGGCCGCTGCCCGGCCGCGGGTGCCTGGCCGGCCGCGATCGGCTCGGTGGAGTTTGGGCCCTCGGTCACCATCTCCCCCCTTGCACCTCGTTCGTCCCTGATGTCCCGCCCCCAGACGGCACGGCCGGTGGTGGGAGCTCGGGCGCGGACGCCGACGACGGGGGCTCGGACGCCGCCGACGATGGGGGCTCAGGCGCCGCCGGTGATGAGGGCTCAGGCGCCGCCGACGACGGGGGCTCAGGCGCCGCCGGCCCCATGGAAGTGCCGGGCGTGGCCTGCGGCTGTGGAGCGGGCGGCGGCTCCGCGGGCGCGGATGCCACGGCCCCGTCGGCGGCGGGGGCGAGCGCGGCCAGGACCGCCTCGGCGGTCCGGCGGCCGATGCCGGGCACCTCGGCGATCTCTTCGACGCTCGCTGCGGCCAGCCGCTTGAGGGACCCGAACCGCCGCAGCAACGCCTTGCGCCGCACCTCCCCGAGCCCCGGGATGGTGTCCAGGGCCGAGGCGGTCATCCGCCGCGACCGGCGCTGCCGGTGGAAGGTGATGGCGAACCGGTGCGCCTCGTCGCGCACCCGCTGCAGCAGGTAGAGCGCCTCCGAGGTGCGCGGCAGCACCACCGGGTACTCCTCGCGCGGCAGCCACACCTCCTCCAGCCGCTTGGCCAGGCCACACACCGCCACGTCGTCGATCCCGAGCCCGGCCAGCACGGCCCCGGCCGCGTTCACCTGCGGCTGGCCACCGTCCACCACGACCAGCTGCGGCGGGTACGCGAACTTGCGCGGCTTTCCGGTGGTCGGGTCGATGCCCGGCCGGTCGGGGTCGATCGTGGTCTCCTCCCCCAGCTCCCCGGTCTCCGCCCGGGCATCCAGGTAGCGGGCGAAGCGCCGGCGCAGCACTTCGGAGATGGCCGACACGTCATCGGACTGGCCGCGGATGATGAACCGCCGGTACTCGCTCTTGCGCGGCAGGCCGTCCTCGAAGACCACCATGCTGGCGACCACGTCGGTGCCCTGGATCTGGGATACGTCGTAGCACTCGATGCGCAGCGGAGCGGTGTCCATCCCGAGCGCCTCGGCGATCTCCTCCAGCGCCTTGCTGCGGCTGGTCAGGTCGCCGGCCCGGCGCAGCTTGTGCTGGGCCAGGGCCTGACTGGCGTTGCGGGCCACCGTCTCCATCAGGGCCTTCTTGTCGCCGCGCTGCGGCACCCGGATGGTGACCCGGCCGCCCCGGCGCTGGGACAGCCAGTCGGCGAGCGCGTCGGCGTCCGGTGGCAGCGCCGGCACCAGCAGCTCCCGGGGGACGTCGCTGTCCACCTGGTCGCCGCCGGCCGGCCCGCCGTAGATCTGTCGGCAGAAGTGGTGGACCAGGTCGCCGGTGGTCAGCTCCTCGGTCTTCTCGACCACCCAGCCGCGCTGGCCGCGCACCCGCCCGCCGCGCACGTGGAAGACCTGGACCGCGGCCTCCAGCGGATCCTCGGCGAACGCCACCACGTCCGCGTCGGTACCGTCGCCGAAGACCACCGCCTGCTTCTCCATCGCGCGGCGCAGCGCGGCCAGGTCGTCGCGCAGCCGGGCGGCCCGCTCGAACTCCAGCTGTTCGGCGGCCTGCTGCATCTCCTTCTCCAGGCGGCGCACCATGGTTTCGGTGCGGCCGGCCATGAAGTCGCAGAAGTCTTCGACGATGCGCCGGTGCTCGGCCTCGGTGACCCGCCCTACGCAGGGGGCTGAGCACTTGCCGATGTAGCCGAGCAGGCACGGCCGGCCGATCTGCCCGGCCCGCTTGAACACCCCGCCGCTGCAGGTGCGCGCCGGGAAGACCCGCAGCAGCAGGTCGAGCGTCTCCCGGATCGCCCAGGCGTGCGAGTACGGCCCGAAGTAGCGCACGCCCTTGCGCTTGGCCCCGCGCATCACCTGCAGCCGCGGGAAGTCCTCGTTGAGCGTGACGGCCAGGTAGGGGTAGCTCTTGTCGTCCCGGTACTTGACGTTGAACCGCGGGTCGTACTCCTTGATCCAGGCGTACTCCAGCTGGAGCGCCTCCACCTCGGTGCCGACGGTGACCCAGTCCACCGACGCCGCGGTGGTGACCATCTGCTGGGTGCGGGCGTGCAGCGTCCAGGTGTCGGCGAAGTAGGAGTTGAGCCGAGCCCGCAGGCTCTTGGCCTTGCCGACGTAGATGACCCGCCCGGACGCGTCGCGGAACCGGTAGACCCCTGGCGCGTCCGGGACCGTCCCGGGCGCCGGGCGGTACGTCGACGGGTCAGCCACGCCGGCAAGCCTAGTCGTCCGGGGCGACGGCGACCGGGCGGCCGCGCGGGCGGACCGGCCGGGGGCCGGGCCGCCGCTCAGGCCTGCAGGAAGATACTGCCGCCCTCGACCTTGATGGTGACCTCGTCCAGGGCCTTGGTCGCCGGGCCCCGCTTGACCGAGCCGTCCGCAATGGAGAACTGGCTGCCGTGGCAGCCGCAGTTGATGGTGCCGTCCTTGACGTTCGCCACCGTGCACCCCTGGTGGGTGCAGACGGCGCTGAAGCACTTGAACTTCCCGGCCGTCGGCTGGGTGACCACTACCTGCTTCTCGGCGAAGACCTTGCCGCCCTTGGCCGGGATGTCGCTGGTGGCGGAGAGCTTCGTGCCGCTGCCGGCCCCGTTTTGCTCCTTGGGGGCGCCCGTGGTGGGTGCCTGACCGCCAGTGGTGGGGGCCCCGCCCGGGGTGGCACCGCTGTCGGCGAGCGAGTTGTCGCCCTCGTCCGTGCCACACGCCGCCAGCACCGCCGAGGCACCGACCGCGCCGATGCCAGCGATCATCGCGCGGCGGGTCGTGGCCCCCTCGATCTCGACCTGACTATCGGTCATTACGTGCTTCTCCCGTCATCCTGTCGGCAAGGGGCCCGACTGGCCCCGGTCACGCCAGTAGACACGATCCCCGAACTGCACCCGGTTCAAATCGCACCCTTTGTAGCGGTCAGCGACACGGGAAACCCCGTTCGGCGGGCCAGCGCGCAGCCGTGTGCCGCGTCCCGGTGCCGGAGCCGAGGACGGTCGGCTGGACGGACCCGGACGGCTGCCAGGTCAACCGGCGGGGCCGGTCCTCGCCGGTGCCTTGGCGGCGGCGCGCTTGGCCGGCGTCCGCTTCGCCGGCGCGGCCGTGCGACCCGGCTGTGCCGCGCCGTGCCCGCGGGCGCCGTTCTGGTCCGCTGGGCCGCTCCCGGCCGCCGCCCCGGTGCGCGCGGCGCCGCTCCTGCCCGCCGGGGCGTGCTGGCCCGCCGCGTTCCCCTCCGCGCGGCCGCCCGCCTGGCCGACCAGCGACGGGTTCGGGCCGAGGCCGAGGACCGGCCGCAGGAACTGGCCGGTGTAGCTCTCCGGCACCTCGGCGACCTGCTCCGGCGTGCCGGTGGCGACCACCATGCCGCCCTTGTGGCCGCCCTCCGGACCCATGTCGATCAACCAGTCGGCGGTCTTGATCACGTCCAGGTTGTGCTCGATCACGATGACCGTGTTGCCCTTGTCGACCAGGCTCTCCAGCACCCGCAGCAGCTTGCGGACGTCCTCGAAGTGCAGGCCCGTCGTGGGCTCGTCGAGCACGTACACGGTCCGGCCGGTGGACCGCTTCTGCAACTCCGAGGCGAGCTTGACCCGCTGCGCCTCGCCACCGGAGAGGGTGGGGGCCGGCTGGCCCAGCCGCACGTAGCCCAGGCCGACGTCGACCAGCGTCTTCAGGTGCCGGTGGATGCCCGGAATGGCGGCGAAGAACTCGGCCGCCTCCTCGATCGGCATGTCCAGCACCTCGCTGATGGTGCGGCCCTTGTAGTGCACCTCGAGGGTCTCCCGGTTGTACCGGGCGCCCTTGCACACCTCGCACGGCACGTAGACGTCCGGGAGGAAGTTCATCTCGATCTTGATGGTGCCGTCGCCGGCGCAGTTTTCGCACCGGCCGCCCTTGACGTTGAACGAGAACCGGCCGGGACCGTACCCCCGGATCTTGGACTCGGTGGTCTCCGCGAACAGCTTGCGGATGTGGTCGAAGACGCCGGTGTAGGTGGCCGGGTTGGACCGCGGCGTCCGCCCGATCGGTGACTGGTCCACCCCGACCACCTTGTCCACGTACTCGATGCCGGTCACCCGGGTGTGCCGCCCGGGGACCAGCCGCGCCCCGTTGACCTGGTTGGCGAGCACCGCGTACAGGATGTCGTTGACCAGTGTGGACTTGCCCGAACCGGAGACCCCGGTCACCGCGATGAACTGGCCCAACGGGAAGCTCACCGTGAGGTTGCGCAGGTTGTGCTCCCGGGCGCCGTGCACCACCAGTTCCCGCCCGGTCCACACCCGGCGCGCCCCGGGGGTGGGGATGCTGCGCCGGCCGGCGAGGTACGCCCCTGTGATCGACTCCCGGTTCTTCAGCAGGTCCGGCAGCGGGCCGCTGTGCACGATGCGCCCGCCGTGCTCGCCCGCGCCCGGGCCGATGTCCACCACCCAGTCCGCCGTGCGGATCGTGTCCTCGTCGTGCTCCACCACGATCAGCGTGTTGCCCAGCTCCTTGAGCCGCACCAGCGTCTCGATCAGCCGGTGGTTGTCCCGCTGGTGCAGGCCGATGGACGGCTCGTCCAGCACGTACAGCACGCCGACCAGGCCGGAACCGATCTGCGTGGCCAGCCGGATCCGCTGCGCCTCGCCGCCGGAGAGGGTGGCCGCCGGCCGGTCCAGGGACAGGTAGTCCAGCCCCACATCGACCAGGAAGCGGAGCCGTGCGTTGATCTCCTTCAGCACCCGCTCGGCGATCATCTTCTGCCGGTCGGTGAGCGTCATCTCGCCGAGCAGGTCGGCGCACTCCCCCACCGACAGCGCGCAGATCTCGGCGATGTTGCGCCCGCCCACGGTGACCGCGAGCACCTCGGGCTTGAGCCGCGCCCCGCCGCACACCTTGCACGGCACGTCGCGCATGTATCCCTCGTACTTTTCCCGGGACCACTCCGAGTCGGTGTCGCTGTGCCGGCGCTCGATCCACTGCACCACACCCTCGAAGCCGGTGTAGTAGGACCGCTCCCGACCGTATTTGTTGCGGTACCGAACGTGGACCTGATCCTCCGAGCCGTACAGGATGGTCTTCTGCGCCCGGGCGGGCAGCTTGCGCCACGGGGTGTCCAGGTCGAAATGCTCCGCCTCGCCGAGCGCCGCCAGCAGGCGGAGGAAGTACTCCAGGGTCTGCCCGGTGGACCAGGGCTGGATCGCGCCCTCCCGCAGCGTCCGCTCCGGGTCCGGGACGACCAGCTCCGGGTCGACCTCCTTCTTGGTGCCCAGGCCGGTGCACTCCGGACAGGCGCCGTACGGCGAGTTGAAGGAGAACGAGCGCGGCTCCATCGCCTCGAAGGACAGGTCGTCGTACGGGCAGGCGAGGTGCTCGGAGAAGGTGCGCTCGCGGTGCTCGTCATCCTCGGGCAGGTCGACGAAGTCGAGGATCACCACCCCGCCGGCCAGCCGCAGCGCCGTCTCCACCGAGTCGGTCAGCCGCTGTTTCGCCGACGTCTTCACGGTGAGCCGGTCGACCACGACCTCGATGGTGTGCTTCTCCTGCTTCTTCAGCTTCGGCACGTCGGTCAGCGGGTGCACCACACCGTCCACCCGGACCCGGGCGTACCCCTTGGACTGCAGCTCCGCGAACAGGTCCGCGTACTCCCCCTTGCGGCCACGGACGACCGGCGCGAGCACCTGGAACCGGGTGCCCTCGTCCATGGCGAGCACCCGGTCGACGATCTGCTGCGGGGTCTGCCGGCTGATCGGCCGGCCGCACTTGGGGCAGTGTGGCTCGCCCACCCGGGCGAACAGCAGCCGCAGGTAGTCGTAGACCTCGGTGATGGTGCCCACGGTCGAGCGGGGATTGCGCGAGGTCGACTTCTGGTCGATCGAGACGGCCGGCGAGAGCCCTTCGATGAAGTCGACGTCCGGCTTGTCCATCTGGCCGAGGAACTGCCGTGCGTACGAGGAGAGGGACTCGACGTACCGCCGCTGCCCCTCCGCGAAGATCGTGTCGAACGCGAGGCTGGACTTGCCCGAGCCGGACAGCCCGGTGAACACGATCAGGGCGTCGCGCGGTAGGTCCAGGTTCACGTCGCGCAGGTTGTGCTCCCGCGCTCCCCGGATGATCAGTCGGTCTGCCACAGCCCGCCCTCGGTTCGCCAGTCGTCGCCGCGTTGGGTGCCGGCAGCAACTCTAGACCGGGGCGGTGACATTTTCGTCCGCCCAGCTCACCCCGTCTTGCCGGCGCACCGCCGCAGGCAAGACTAGCCCCGCGCGTCAGGCCAGCTGGATGCTGTCGCCGTCCACCCTGATGGCCACCTCCTTCAGCGGCGAGGGGGCGGGACCGTCCGCCACCGAGCCGTCCTTGAGCGAGAACTTGGCGCCGTGGCAGGGGCAGTTGATCGTCCCGCCGGAGATCTTGGTGACCGCGCAGCCAGCGTGCGTGCAGGTCGTGTCGTACGCCTTGAACGTCCCCGCGGTCGGCTGGGTGACCACCACCTTCTCGTCGGAGAAGATCTTGCCGCCGCCGACCGGTATCTCGCTGGTCGAGGCGAGCCGTGCCACGTCGTCGGCCGGGGCCGCGGCCTGGGTCTGCGCCGCCGCCTTGGCCGGCGCCGGCTTGGCCGGCGCCTTCTTCGCCGGTGGCGCGGCCGGCGCACCGGTGGTCTGCCCGTCAGCGATGTACCTGTCCTTCAGGTTGGCGGTGTCCCAACCGCACCCGGACAGCAGCGCCGAGGCGCCGACCGCCCCGGCGCCCGCGACGACCGCCCGGCGGGTCTTGCCGGCCTCGATCCTCCGGTCCTGCATGCGCACGGTCCTCTCCGCTCAAGGGTGCACGCTCGTCCACCACGGTTACGGCCGGCACCGCCCCGGCGGTTCAGTCGGCGCGGGATCTCACCGCGTCACGGCCGGCCGCCGCGCACCCGCATCTCCTGCTGCCGGCGCTTCCACCTGGCCCGTTCCTCGGCGGCCAGCCGCGCGTCCCGGCGGCGCGCCTGGTACGCGATCTCGCGTTGCAGCTTGCGCCAGCTGGCCAGCCGCCGCGGCGGCAGCAGGCCGGAGTCGAGCGCCGCGCGCACCGCGCAACCCGGCTCGCCCTCGTGCCGGCAGTCGCCGAACCGGCACGCCGCGGCCAGCTGCTCGATGTCGGCGAACGCCCGGTCCAGGCCGGACTCCGCGTCCAGCAGGCCGACCGCTCGCAGGCCGGGGGTGTCCAGCACCGCGCCGCCGCCCGGGATCGGCACCAGCGCGCGGTACGTCGTGGTGTGCCGGCCCTTGCCGTCCACGCCGCGGATCTGCTGGGTGGCCATCACCGTGGCGCCGGCCAGCGCATTCACCAATGTAGACTTGCCGGCGCCGGACCGCCCGAGCAGGCCGAGCGTGCGGCCGGGCGGGACCAGCCGGCGCACCGAATCCATGCCGGCACCGGTCCGGACGCTCACCGGAACCACGTCAACGCCCGGCGTGACGTCGGCGACCTGCGCGGCGACCGCCGCCGGGTCGGCGGCCAGGTCCGCCTTGGCCAGCAGGACCACCGGCCGCGCGCCGGAGTCCCACGCCAGTGCGATCAGCCGCTCCACCCGGCCGAGGTCGGGCGCCGGGTCCACCGGCTCGACGACCGCCGCCGCGTCCAGGTTGGCGGCGAGCACCTGGCCGACCGAGTCGTTCCCGGCGGTTCGCCGCACGACGGCAGCCCGCCGGGGCAGTACCGCCTCGACCGTGACCCGCTCGTCCGGCCACCAGCGCACCACCACCCAGTCCCCGGCGCAGGGCAGCGCCGCCGGGTCGCCGGCCGCAGCGGAAAGGATGGAACCGGCCAGGCTCGCGCGGACGGTCCCGGCCGCGGTGAGTACCGTGCACACCCCGCGGTCCACCCGGGCGACCCGGGCCGGCCCGTGGTCGTCCTGGTCGGCGTACCGGGCGTAGGCGGTCTGGAAGGCGGCGTCCCAACCAAGGGACGACAGATCAAACGTCATCGGAACCCTTTGCGTACGAGAGGGCCAGCCGCTGAAGAAGCTGGCCAATGACCCGTTGGTCAACCGCAAGTCGAGGCGGGTGTGCCCGGCATGGCTCCCCACCTCCTCTGGGGTTACGGAAGGTGCCGGGGCGGCACCTTCACTCGACGCGTCTGCCTAGACGGTACGGGTCGGTCGGCACCGGGCAAACTCAATATCGCCGGCGGTGACGGGCGCGCCGCCGCAACCGCTAGGGTCGATGGCGTGACGGCTGATCCACTCGTACTCCTGCCCGAGGTGCACCGGGCCACGGACCGCCTCATCCACACGGTCAGCACGCTCACCGGTGACGACGCGGCCCTGCCCACGCTGCTGCCGGGTTGGACCCGGGGACACGTGATAACCCATGTCGCGCGCAGCGGCGACGCGTTGGTGAACCTGCTCACCTGGGCGCGGACCGGCACACCGCTGCCGGCGTACCCCAGCGCGGCTGCCCGGGCCGCAGACATCGAGGCCGGCGCGAGCCGCCCGCTCGACGAGCTGCTGGCCGACCTGCGGGCCTCCGCCGACCGCTTCGACCAGGCCGTGGCCGCGATGCCGGCCCCGGCCTGGTCCAACCTGGTCCAGCTGCCCAGCGGCGCCGAGGCCCCGGCCGCCGCCGTTCCCTGGCAGCGGCTGCGCGAGCTGGAGGTGCACCATGTCGACCTCGCCGCCGCGTACCGGCCGGAGGACTGGCCGGAGTCGTTCACCCAGCGGCTGCTGTTGGAGGCGGCGGCCGATCTCGGCGCCCGCCCCGAGACCCCACCGCTGGTGCTGCATCCGGACGACTGGGACCGCGAGGTGACCGTCGGCGACCCGGCCCGGACGGAATGCGACGGCAGTCGGGGCAACACCCACACGCCCACGGTCCGCGGCCCGGCGTACGCGCTCGCCGCCTGGCTGACCGGCCGCCGCGACGGCTCCCAGCTCACCATCTCGCCACCGCAGCCGCTGCCCGAACTCCCCCGCTGGAAGTGAGACGACGATGCCGTACACCGGAGATGTCACGCCCGGCGGCCCGCCGGACGTACGCGAGCTTTCCGCGCTGACCATCACCAAGGTGTCGGTCGGCCCCATGGACAACAACGCGTACCTGCTGCGCTGCGCCGAGACCGGCGATCAGCTGCTGATCGACGCGGCGAACGAGCCGCAGCGCCTGCTGTCGCTGCTCGGCACCGGAAGTTTGTCCACTGTGGTCACCACGCATCGGCACCAGGACCACTGGCAGGCACTGTCGGATGTGGTCGCCGCGACCGGTGCGCGGGCGGTGGCACATGCGGCGGACGCGGATGCCCTGCCGGTGCCGGTGGAGCCGGTGGCGGACGGGGACACGATCACCGTCGGCCGGGTGTCGCTGGAGGTGATCCACCTGGTGGGCCACACGCCCGGCTCGATCGCCCTGCTCTACCGCGACCCGACGCCCGGCGGCTTCCCGCACCTGTTCACCGGGGACAGCCTGTTCCCGGGCGGGGTGGGCAACACCCGCGGCAACGCGGCCAACTTCGCTTCGCTGATCAACGACGTGGAGCGGAAGCTGTTCGACCGGCTGCCGGACGAGACGTGGTTCTACCCTGGCCACGGCCGCGACTCGACGCTCGGTGCCGAACGCCCGTCCCTCCCCGAGTGGCGCGCCCGCGGCTGGTGACCAGCCGTCGGCGGCCCGGCACAACTCGCTGGACCGGCAGTCCACCACGTCCCTGACTGCCAGGGCACCGCGGGTCACCGGGCTGGACGGTTTGCGGGTTCATCGCAGCCGGCTATCGTTCTCAGCACGGTCGGCCTGGACCAGAGGGGTGGGGGCATGGGCGTGGCAGCACAGGTGAAGCGGCCGTCGCGGCGGGTGGTCGTCGCAGCCCCGTGCGCCGCCGGATTGGCCGCGCTGCTCGCCGGCTGCGCCACCAACGACGCGTCCGGTGGTCTGCCCGCCGCGCCGCCTGCCAGCCCTGCTGACCCAGGTGCGGCCGACCCGGCCGAGCCCGCCCGGACCGCCGGCGGCCGGCCCGACGGTGCGGCCCCGCTGGCCCGGGTCTCCGACATACCGGTCGGCGGCGGGAAGATTTTCGCCGACCGGGGCGTGGTGATCACCCAGCCGACGGCCGGCACGATCAAGGCGTTCTCCGCCGCCTGCACGCACCAGGGCTGCACGGTGGCGCGGGCGCGAACCACCATCGATTGCCTGTGCCACGGCAGCAGGTTCGACATCGCCGACGGATCGGTCGTCGCCGGGCCCGCGCCGCGGGGACTGCCACCGGTGGCGGTCAGGGTAAGTGGTGGCACGATCACTCTGGCCTGAAATCCCGACGGTGTGACGACCGTCATACCGCACAGGTCGGACGCCTACCGGTGATCAGCGTGGGAAGAGACGCCGGCAGGCTGGCTCACGACCGACTGGAGTGCACATGAAGATCGGGATCATCGGCGCGGGTCACATCGGTGGCACCCTGACCCGCCGGCTGCGGGCGCTCGGCCATCAGGTCACCGTGGCCAACTCGCGGGGACCGCAGACCCTCACCGACCTCGTCGCGGAGACCGGGGCCGAGGCCGCCACCGCCGACGAAGCGGCGAAAACCGGTGAGGTGGTGATCGTCTCGGTGCCGCTGCGCGCCGTCCCCGATCTGCCGGCCGAGGCATTCACCGGCAAGATCGTCATCGACACCAACAACTACTACCCCCAGCGCGACGGCCACATCGCCTCCATCGACGCGAAGCGGGCCACCTCCAGCCGGTGGGTCGCCGACCTGCTCCCCGGTGCCCGGGTGGTCAAGGCCTTCAACACCATCTACGCCGACCACCTGATGCAGCTCGGCCGCCCGCCGGACCGGCGGGACCGGATCGCGCTGCCGGTGGCCGGCGACGACGCGGAGGCGAAGAGGATTGTCATGGGCCTGGTCGAGGAGCTGGGCTTCGACCCGGTGGACGCGGGTAGCCTCGACGACAGCTGGCGGCAGGAGCCGGAGACACCGGTCTACGGCTCCGACCGGGACGCCACCGGCGTACGGGAGGGATTGGCCGCCGCGAAGCTGTAGCCCGATTCGGCTGCCGGCGGCACCGCCGTCCTGGGCTGGCCGGCGCCCACCACGGCGGGCTCGTGACGGGCGGCCGCCCCGCGCTCGTCACCGCCGGCCGCGGCGGGCTCGTCACCGCCGGCCGCGGCGGGCGAATCGCCGTGGCCGCGCTTGTACGGCACCTTCTCCAGCAGCTCCTGCGCCCGCCGGTCGATCAGGGCGGTCAGCGCCTGCTGGCCGGCGCCCAGCAGGACCGCGTAGGCGAGGATCTGACCTGAGGAGTCCAGATCGGTCAGGCCCGGGATGAACCGGCCGTGGATGAGCAGCAGACCGGTCAGCGCGGACAGCGCGCCGGACGGCAGCTTGGCCAGGGCCAGCGCCAGCGGCACCCCGTACGGGGTGATGGTGCCCTGCAGCCGGCGGATCGAGAACGCGGCGGCCAGCGCGCCGCCGGTGGCGCCGAGCACCGCAACCGCCAGTGCGTCCCGGCCGGATGCGACCGTCCCGGTAGGACAGATCTGGCCCCGCTCGCCGAAGCACATCGGCACCGTGGACGGCCACTGTAGACCCATGGCGACCAGTGCGCCGACGAGCAGGAGCATGACCGCCGTGACCGCGCAGAGGATGTTCCGGAAGCTGCGCAGCCGGGCGTACTGGGCGTCCACGGCACCGTACGCCCACTCCAGCGCGGTTTGCAGGGCCCACCGCTTGGTCTGGACGGCGCGCTCGCCGGTGGCCTGCCCGACCGCCTCCTCCACCGCCTGCCGGCGCGTCTCGGTCCGCGGCATGGTGGCCCGCATCCGCACCAGGGCCGAGCGCAGCTGCTCGTCCAGTTCGTCCGCGGGCACGTACCGGGCGAGCAGGATCCGGGCCGCGTGCAGGTTGGTGAACGCCTGGTTGATCGCGCTGCCGGTCAGCCAGACGCCGGGGCTGCGGGTGGAGCAGGCGGCAATCTGTTCCGCCTCGTCCAGCAACCTCCGGATGCGGTCGAAGCGGTCCGCGGGTGCGGCGTCGCCCTGTTCGCGGGCGCGGTCGAGCTCGTCCCGGGCCAGCGCCACCCGCGCGCGGATGACGTGCTGCCAGTACGCGCCCGGACTGGACATCCTGCGCGAGGCGAAGCGCGGGAGGAGCCGGCACGGCTTCGATGCGGCGGCGCTGGTCATGGCAGGCTCCGTTACCTCACTCGGCCCGCAGCCCGTCCGCGACGGCCCGGGCCACCCGGGCATCGGCGAGATACTCGGCGATGTCGTGCGCGCGGTCCTTGGCGTTGGCGGTCAGCACTTCGGTGATGCCGCGGCCCCATACCTGGCTCAAGGGACAGCCGATGGACACGGCGTCCGCCGCGCACCAGGCGTTCAGCCAGCTACCCAGCCGCTCGGGGCGGTGCGGGCCGCCGGCGACGAGTCGCTTGTAGACAGCGTCCAGGCCGAGCGGGCTGCCGGCCGTGACCAGGGCGTCCACCTGGATGCCAGCGGGCAGCCGGGTGAGCAGGTCCATCGCCACCACCGTGCCGAGGCTGTGACTGACCAGCACGACGCGGCCGGCCGCGGGCAGGCAGCCCAGCACCGCGTCCAGGACCAGGTCGCGCACGGCCGGGCGGTCCAGGTAGGCGGCCACATCCTTGAACACGGCCGCGATGAACGCCTCGTCCAGCCCGCTGCGGTCGGCCAGCCACCCCAACGGCCGGCGCAACCGGCCGACCAGGCCGTCGACGATGCCCTCCTGCAGGTCAGCCTGCGCCGACGTCGGCATGCCGGCGCGGTACGCCGCCTCGGTGAGCAGCTCCTCATAGAGGGCGGCCGAGGTGTCGGCCAGCGCCTCCCGCCCGTCCACCGCGCTGGCCAGGACATCGCCGTAGAACGGGAACCACACGTCCGCCGGGTCGACGGTGGGCAGGCCCGCGCCGCCCAGCCCGCTGGCGAGGCCGGCGGTCCAGGCCGCCCGCAGCCGCACCGGATCCCGGCCCTGCTGGCTTCGTCCGTGCAGGAACACCAGGTGGGTTGTGCCGCCGAGCGGCGGCCTGCGGGCCGGCACGCGAGCGGCGCCGGCAGTGACCACGGCGCCGGCAGTGACTACGGCACCGGCGGTGACCACGGTGCCGGCAGTGGCCACGGCGCTGCCGGCGACCGCGGGCCCGCCGGCCACGAGCTCGACGGTCGGGCCCGGTGCGGCCGCGCCGGGCTGGACAGCGGTGATGACCGGGGATTCGCCGGGCGGCAGCGCCTGTGGACCGAGCTCGGCCAGCACCTGCCGTTCGGCCTCGGTGAGCGGTCGTGTGTGCAGGTGCGTCAGCAGCACGCTGGCCCGTACGCCTTCGTTGGCGACCCACTGCACGGCGGCCTCACCGTCCTGCGGCTGCCACCGGGTGCCGTCCGCCTTGAGCCAGTTGCCTCGCGCGTCGGTCCGGGGCACTCCACTGTGGTGCAGTGCGACCACCTCCCACTGGTCGTTGTAGACCGGGGATCCGGAGTTTCCCGGCTCGGTGTCGGTGGTGTAGTGCAGGAACTCGTCGAGCTCGTTGCGCAGGAAGTTGTTGCGGACCGCCACCTCCTTGAGCCGACCCATCGGGTGGCCGACCACGTTCACCGGCTCGCCGATGACGATCTTCCCCTGCTGCCAGACCAGCCGGTTCCAGCCGAACTCCACGCCGGGCGGCCGCCCGTCCGCACCGGGTGCCACCGCGACCAGGGTGTAGTCCAAGTGCTGGTCGGTGAGGAAGAGAGCGGCCGGGTCGAGCCGGTAGGCAGCGACCGTCGCCGGCCTGTTGTCCACGTCGGTTTCGCAGTTGAACTCGACCACGCAGACCGCGGCCGCACCCGGCTCCGGCAGGACGTGATTGTTGGTCAGCAGCAGCCGCGGCCCGACCAGGAATCCCGTCCCGAACGGCACCCGCCGGCCGTTGCGGTCCTCCGCGACGCGACCGACGGTACGTGCGGCGCGGGCGCCGCGGGCGAGGAAGTTGACCGCCTGCAGGTCGTTGGACGCGTCGATGATGCGCTCCAGCAGTACCGTGCGGTCGACGGTGTCGCCGGTGGCCACCGCGCGCAGGACCGCCTCGGCCGGCACGTGCCCCACCCGGGCCAGCCGGCCGAAACGGGCCTCGGCCTGCGCCGCGGTGGCGACCGCGCGGGTGCTCTCGGCGCGCTGGCGCTGTTCGATCTCCGCGCGCTCGTGTCTGGTGCCGCGGTAGCGGGTGGCCGCCGCGTCGGCCTGTGCGATGCGGTCCATGCCAAGTGGGAGGCGGGCGCGCCGCCCGAGATACACGCCGAGCGCCGCCCGAGATGCGGCGGTCAGGCTCGCCTCGCCCGCCGTGGCCGGCGGCGTCTGGCATGCGCGGCAACCGGCCGACCTCAGCCAGCACGGAACGTGCGCCGGTAAGCGCCGGGCGCCACGCCGACCGTCGCCCGCATGTGCTGGCGCAACGAAGCGGCCGTGCCGAAGCCGGACAGCGCAGCCACCCGGCCGATCGGCAGGTCGGTGGTCTCCAGCAGCCGGCGAGCGTGCTCGACGCGTTGCAGCAGCAGCCATCGGCCCGGGCTCACCCCGGTCTCCGCCCGGAATCGGCGGGTAAATGTCCGCACGCTCATCCGGGCGTGCCCGGCCAACTGCTCCAGCGTGAGCGGCCGGTCCAGCCGGGCCAGCGCCCAGGCGCGGGTGGCCGCGGTCGAGGCGCCCCCCGACTCGGGCAGCGGGCGCTCGATGAACTGCGACTGCCCACCGTCGCGCCAGGCCGGCACCACGCACTTGCGGGCCGCCCGGTTGGCCACCTCGCTGCCATGGTCCCGGCGGACCACGTGCAGGCACAGGTCGATTCCCGCCGCGACACCGGCGGAGGTGAGCACGTCGCCGTCGTCGACGAAGAGCACGTCCGGGTCGAGCTTGACCTGCGGGTGGCGGCGGCGGAACTCGTCGGCGTACATCCAGTGCGTGGTCGCCGGCCGGCCGTCGAGCAGGCCGGCTGCGGCGAGCACGAAGGCGCCGGTGCAGATGGACATCACCCGGGCACGGCGGGCTGCGGCGCGCAGCGCCGCGTGCACTGCCGGCGGGCCGCCGCCGAAGGCGACCCGCCAGTGAACTCCGGGCACGACCACCGTGTCGGCGCCGTCGAGCAGCTCCAGGCCGTGCCGTCCGTGGACCGAGAAGCCGGTATCGGTACTTACCGCGGCGGCACCCGGCGTGCACACCTCGACCTCGTAGTACCGATGGCCGGAGCGGTCCAGTGCAGCGGCGAAGACCTGGCAAGCCACCCCGACGTCGAACGGGACCACGCCGTCCAGCGCCACCACGGCGACCCGGTGCCGCACCGCCGCCACCCGCCTTCACCTCCGACCGAGAGTGCTCCCCGGGCCCCGCACCCCCGGGTTGGCCGGATTCTTTCACATATTGGCATTCCGGCCACTCGTCGGTGCCTTGTTCGTGATCAAGTATTGCGGGGTGAGCTTGTTCTTCCGTCGCATCCACCTGGCCTGGATCGTCGCCGCGGTCGCCTTCGTCGCCACCGTCGGCGCGGCCGGCTTCCGCGCCACGCCCGGCGTCCTCATCAACCCGCTGCAGGATGAGTTCGGTTGGTCCCGCGCGACCATTTCCGCCGCCGTCTCGGTGAACCTGGTGCTGTTCGGACTGACCGCCCCGTTTGCCGCCGCCCTGATGGAGAGCTTCGGCATGCGCCGGGTGGTGGCCACGGCGCTGCTGCTGGTCTCGGCCGGCAGCGGGCTGACCGTCTTCATGCGCCACAGCTGGCAGCTGGTGCTCTGCTGGGGCGTGCTGGTCGGGCTGGGTACCGGGTCCATGGCGCTGGCCTTCGTGGCCACCGTGACCGGGCGCTGGTTCGTTCGTCACCGGGGTGTGGTGACCGGAGTGCTCACCGCCGGCGGCGCCACCGGCCAGCTGATCTTCCTGCCAGTCCTGGCGCACCTGTCCGACGCGCACGGCTGGCGGGTCGCGGCGCTGACCGTCGCCGCGGCGGCGCTGGTGGTCGTACCGCTGGTGATCGTGTTCCTGCGCGACCACCCGGCCGACGCCGGCCTGCCCGCGTACGGCGCCACCCAGATCGAGCCGCGGCCGGCCGCCACCACCGGCGCGGCCCGGCGTGCGGTGACCGCGCTGCGTGACGGTTCCAGGTCCGGCGCGTTCTGGTTGCTCGCCGGCGGGTTCGCCATCTGCGGGCTGACCACCAACGGCCTGATCGGCACCCACTTCGTTCCGGCCGCGCACGACCACGGCATGCCGGAGACCACCGCCGCCAGCCTGCTGGCGCTGGTCGGCGTCTTCGACATCGTCGGCACGATCCTCTCCGGCTGGCTCACCGACCGGTTCGACCCGGCCGTGCTGCTCGGTATCTACTATGGACTACGCGGCCTGTCGCTGGTGGTGCTGCCGGATCTGTTCGCCGCCAGCCCGCACCCGAGCATGCTCATCTTCGTACTCTTCTACGGGCTGGACTGGGTGGCCACCGTGCCGCCGACGATCACACTGTGCCGGGAGAAGTTCGGCACATCCGGCCCGGTGGTGTTCGGCTGGGTCTTCGCGTCGCACCAGGTCGGTGCGGCGGTCGCGGCCACCGCCGCCGGGGCCGTGCGGGACAGCCTCGGCACGTACACCCTCGCCTTCTACGCCGCGGGCGGCCTGTCCGTGATCGCCGCGATGCTCTCCCTGGCGATCCGCCGGCCCACGCTCGCTCCGCGGTGGCGGGCGGTGTTCGCCGAGGACGACTGACCGCCGGCGCCACCGTCCACAAGCGACCCAGCACAGCGTGGTGAGCGTCGCACCGACCACCGCGTCGATGATGTAGTGGTTGGCGGTCAGCACCACCGCGGTGGCCATCGCCACCGGCAGGGCCAGCCCGACCGCGCGGACCACGGTGTGCCGCGCGGCGAGGAAGATGGCCAGCCCGATCAGCAGGTCCCAGCCGACGTGCAGGCTCGGCATGGCCGCGTACTGGTTGGTGAACATCGGCGGCTGGAGCACCCGGTAGGCGTGCGACTGCTCGGTCACCGTGTCCACCATGCCCAGGCCGGCGAGCCGCGGCGGGGCGACCGGGAAGGAGATGAAGACGATGAGCCCGACCGCGCCGGAGACCAGCATCGCGTTGCGGGTGCGGTAGTAGACGAGCGGATGCCGGCGGGCGAGCCAGATCAGGGTGACCGCGATGACCGGCCAGTGCCCCCAGATGTAGATCCAGTTGAGCACGGTGGTCACCGGCGGCGAGCCGGCAACCGCCCGCTGCAAGGACTCCTCGACGTTCAGCCCGAGCAGCCGCTCGAAGCTCACCACGTGCCCGGCGTTGCGCACGGCCTGGCCGACGGAGCCCTCGGTGGCGCCGCGGACCAGGAAGTACGCGAACACCGCGCCCAGCACGATGGCCACCTGCCGGGCCAGCGACACCCGCGGTCGGGTGGTGACAGTCGTCTTTGTGGTCCTCGTCCGAGCCGGCCACTCGGCCAACTCGACCCCGTGTCCGATCGCCATGCCGACAGCCTCGCCGGCCGGGCGCCGGCTGCCATCCGGGCCGAGCACCGAGCCGACCCGGATTCGGGCCCGCCGCCGCTCAGGACATGACCCGTAAGGGGTACCCCGCTACGTCAGGTCGGCGCTGGCCCTCGCCCGCTGTGTGCCGGTCTCCGGCGGCGCCTCGCCGGGCTGGCTGCGCGGCACCGGATGCTCGACCAGCGCCAGCACCCGGCTGGCCATGAACCGCGCCGTCCGCACCACCGTGCCACCGCGGGTCACCTCGGCCACCTCGACCACGCCACGGCCGATGGACGTCTCCACTCGCCGGCCGGCGCGGGTGGCGACCACCTCGTACGTCAGCGGGCTGCCGCCGCCCGCGTCGACGACTATCTCGACCCGGTCCCCCTTCACGCGCCACCCCCTCGGGCTAGCCCGGTGGCCTACGCTCTCGAGCGTACTGGTTTGCCAACCGCCGGATCCGCTCATTGTCCGGTGTGGGCACCCCGTACAACCGGCCCAGCAGCACGATTTCGCCGTTGAGGTAGTCGGCCTCGATCGTGCCGGTGCCCCGGACCAGGCTCTGCCAGGACGACCCGCCACCGCGGATCTGGCCGGCAACCGGGCGAACCTGCAGGATGGTCCCGCGCCGCTGCCGGTCCTCCTCCGCCGAGGCATACGGAATCCCGGCCGCGCGCAGCACCGCCTCGCCCTCGGCACGCAGCCGGCCCAGCAGCGCCTCGTGGCCGTCCACCGAGCCGTGCACCGCCTCCACCGCGTTGCCGAGGTTCAGCAGCAGCTTGGCGTACTTCCACCGCATGACGTCCGGCCGCGGTAGGGAGTGGCACGTCGCGGCCCGGAACGCCTCGGCAACCGCGGCTGCCGTCATGTCAACCCCGTCGGGATACCGTCCTATGTCGAGGATGGCGGGAACCGGCGAGCTGTTGGCGACCACCACGCCCGGCGTCAGGTGCGTGGCCGGGAACATGACACAGACGGCGTACACGTTCTCGAACATCCGCAGTGCGGCGCGCTCGTTGGCCACGCCGTTCTGCACACACACCACCGGAACCGTGGGATCCGCGTGCGCGGCCAGCGCCCGTAGCGCCGCCTCGGTGTCCATGCTCTTCATCGCCAGCAGCACGACGTCACCCGCACGCCAGTCGACCTCCGCCGGCCCGGCCACCGCTGGCAGCCGGTGGGTCCGCTCCCCGTCCGGTGTCAGCACGCGCAGGCCGTCGCGGCGAATGGCCGTCAAGTGTTCACCCCGGGCGATCAGGACGACCTCGTACCCGGCGCCGGCCAGCAACGCGCCGAGCACCCCACCGACCGCGCCAGCTCCATAGACGACAAACCGCACGAATTCCAAGCGTACGGCCCGCCGGTGACGTGACTTTGACCAGGTCGTCGACGTCGTGGCGGTCGGAGAGAACCGGCCGGCCAGGTCGCGTCCAGCCAGGCCGCGGGAACAGCGGACCCGTGGCGTCAGGTCGCAGCCGCGGTTTTCAGGTGCTCGCCCCGTAGGCCCACGCAGTCCAGGGACCAGAAGACATCGGAGTACACGAAGGTGCCTGTCATCCAATCCTCGTACGCGGACAGTGTGGCGACCTGGAAAGCGCCCGGCGGGTAGCGCAGCGTGGGCGGACGAAAGCCCAGCTTCGTGGCGTCGGCGAAGCCACGCTTGCCGTAGTAGCGCGGTGAGCCCTCCAAAAACACCAGTGGAACACCCCGGCGGTCAGCTTCCGCGAGCGCGTGCGCCACAAGTCGAGTTCCGATCCCTTGGCGCTGGAACTCCGGCAGCACCCCGAGGGGCGAGAGCGAACATACGTCCACGAGCCGGGGCAGGGCGTCCAACCAGCAGCCACTGAGCATCACATGACCGACCACCCGGTCAGCGACGGCAGCGACCAGCGACACCGGCGCCAGCGGACGCCGGGCCGCGCGTAGCGCGTCGACAAGGGCAGGAACCCGTTCGCCGTCACCGAATGCCCGCCGGTGAACGTCCCGGATCGCGCCGTGATCTTCGGCCCGTTCTGGCCGAATCACCAGCCCAGCACATCCGCCCTGAAGGTCGTTCGGTGGCGTCACCGCGCCAGGCTAACCCCACGCCAACCGGCCCGCGACGCGATTAACACGGGTCGCTAGCCCGCAGTCGCTACGACCGGGTCGACCCGGCCCGGCGCCGTCCAATCTCGAGGGTCCTGGCCCTCGCCCGGCGTCAGGACCGTGGGCCGCCGACGAGTCGCACGAGGCCCGAGCGTGCGGCGAAATCGGTTGCGCGATGGCGGAGCCGAGAGATGCACTTAGGCGTGGCGGTGATCACCAACGAGATGCGGCACGCGTTCCGCGAGCAGGGGTTCGTGGTGGTGCCCGATGTGCTGACTGGCGATCAGATCGCCTCGGCCCGTGCGGTGGTGAAGACTCTGCTGGAGAAGAAGCCGTACGCCGAGGGCCACGTCGGTCCGTACTTCCTGTGGCCTCGCTTCCGCCGTGCGAACCATCCCCTGCTCGACCTCTACCGTGCCGCGGGCATCGGGCAGCTCGCCGCCGAGCTGCTGCGCCCGGGTCTTGCCGTGGACGACCCCGATTTCGCTCAGGTGGCCACCACCATCCCGCCCTGGCCGCACCGACCCGGCGGCCCGCACGTGGATGGCCTGACGCCACCCGAACCCAGCGGTCGTCCGGGCACCTTCTCCCTGCTCGCCGGCGTCTGGCTCACCGACATGAGCCGCCGGCACCGGGGCAATCTCTGGGCCTGGCCGGGGACTCACCTGCGGTTCGGCCGTTACCTCGCCGAGCGCGGGCCAGACGCGCTGTTGCGGGTGGACGAGATGAATCCCGGACCGTATCCGAAGGTCGAGCTCGGTGAGCCGACGCAGGCAGTCGGTCCGGCCGGCAGCGTCCTGTTCGCCCATTATCTGCTCGCCCACAACATAGGCAACCACGACGGCGCGACCGGCGGGGAGCGGCGCGAGACGGTCTACTATCGACTGCACGCGGCCGGACATCGCGAACGGTGGCGGGAAGTCGTCACCAATCCGCTCGTCGAGTTCCGGCTGACCTGATTCGAGCAGGCTCGGCACCCAGCCGGGACATGTCACCTACCGCAGTCGCGCGTCGGCCAGGCGTTCGTCGCTGTCCTTTGCCCGGGCGGCCCCAGCGAGCGAAAGGGTCCGGTCCCTGGTGGTCCAGGCGACAACGAAGACCATCGTCCACAGCACACCGACCAGCACCGAGGTGATCACCCCGCTGGCCGGGCTGGCGCCCAGGTACAGCCGCGCTCCGGAGACGCCCACCACGGCGACCGCGGCGGCGGTCCACGCCGCCACGATCCGCGCCCAGTGCGTACGCCGGGTCAGCAGCCAGGCCAGCGTGCACAGGCTCGCCGTGGCGACCGTGTTCTGGGTCGGGAAATGGGTCTGCGGCACCGGCGCCGCCCAGGACAGGTTCTCCGCCACGAGCGCCAGCACCAGCAGCGGCACGGCGCCGACGGTACCGACCACGCTGACCAGGTCGCCGCGCCACGCCCGGGCCCGCCAGGCGAGCAGCAGCGCGACCGCCGCCACCACCAGCACCAGCCAGCTTCCCTTCAGCACGTGGACGACGGCGTTCGCCGCGTCCGCGACCCCCTCGGTGCGCCGGTCGGCGAACCAGTCCGCAATCCCGGCGTCGACCCGGTTGAGGCCGCTGTGCTGGACCACCACCCCGACCGTCCAGCCGAGCCCGACACCGAGCGCGAACAGCCCGGCAACTCCGAACACCAGGTTCAGCACCAGCGCCCAGCCGGCGCCCAGGCGCTCGGTGAGCAGACGGAACAACCCGCCGTAGCGCCCTGCGAGCCAGCGCACCGCCGGCAACGCCGCGGCCCGGCCGGCGAGGGCGCGGACCGGGTCGGGGTTGCGGCCCAGCCACCGGCCGAGCAGCACGATCCCGATCACCGCCAGAGCGAGCAGCAGCACCGCACCGGTGGCCCGACCGAGCACGTCGGAGACGGTCCGGTACGAGGTACCGGCCAGGTACCCGGCGAGCACCGAGGCGGTCACCCAGGTGGCCGCGCCGAGTAGGTTCCACGGGGCGAACCGCCGGTACGGTATGCCGGCGCTGCCGGCCAGCCGCGGCGCGAGCGTCCGCACGAACGCCACCCACCGGGCGGCCGCCACGCCCCGGCCACCCAGCCGGTGCAGCATGCCATCCGCCTTCGCCCAGCGTTCCTGGCCCACCCAGACGCCCAGCCGGCTCGCCCGCACCCGCGGCCCGTAACGCCGCCCGCTGCGGAACGCCCAGGCGTCCCCGGCCAGTGCCGCCGCGACCATCAGCAGCGCCGCCGGGACCAGCCGCAGCGTGCCGAGGTACGCCAGGAAGCCGACCAGCAGCAGGGTCGCCTCGCCGGGCATCACCAGGCCGACGATCAGACCCGTCTCGCACCACACCACCACGGCGGTGACCAGGTAGATCAGCGCCGGCGGCAGGTGCTCGACGGCACCGAGCAGGTCAGCCATGACCCGCCACCCACCCGCGATCAAGCACCCGCGAGGATGGAGCCATGAAGACCCGCTCCGACCTCCGCAACGTCGCCATCGTCGCGCACGTCGACCATGGCAAGACCACGCTGGTGGACGCCATGCTCCGGCAGTCCGGCGCCTGGCACTCCCGAGCGGAGATGGCCGACCGGGTGATGGACTCGATGGACCTGGAGCGGGAGAAGGGCATCACCATCCTGGCCAAGAACACCGCGATCCGGCACACCCCGCGGGACGGCGAGCCGGTCACCATCAACATCATCGATACACCCGGCCACGCCGACTTCGGCGGCGAGGTGGAGCGCGGGCTGACCATGGTGGACGGGGTGCTCCTGCTGGTGGACGCAAGCGAGGGCCCGCTGCCGCAGACCCGGTTCGTGCTCCGCAAGGCGCTGCGCGCCCGGCTGCCGATCGTCCTGGTGGTGAACAAGGTGGACCGGCCGGACGCCCGGATCGCGGCTGTGGTGGACGACACATACGAACTGTTCCTGGACCTGGACGCCACCGACGACCAGATCGACTTCCCGATCGTGTACGCCTGCGCCCGTACCGGCCAGGCATCGCTGGACCAGCCGGCCGACGGTGCCCTGCCCGACTCGCCCGACCTGCAGCCGCTGTTCCGAACCCTGCTCGACACCATCCCCCCGCCCAGTTATGACGAGCATGCCCCACTGCAGGCCCACGTGACCAACTTGGACGCCTCGCCGTTTCTCGGCCGGCTGGCCCTGTGCCGGGTCCGCCAGGGCGTCATCCACAAGGGTCAGACGGTGGCCTGGTGCCGCACCGACGGCACCCAGGAGAAGGTGCGGATATCCGAGCTGCTGATGACCGAGGCGCTGGACCGCAAGCCGGCCGAGCGGGCCGGGCCGGGCGACATCATCGCGGTCGCCGGGATCCCCGAGATCATGATCGGTGACACGCTCGCCGACGCGGACGACCCGCGCCCGCTGCCCCCGATCACGGTGGACGAGCCGGCCATCTCGATGACCATCGGGGTGAACACCTCGCCGCTCGCCGGCCGGAGCAAGGGCAGCAAGGTCACCGCGCGGCTGGTCAAGGACCGCCTGGACCGGGAGCTGGTGGGCAACGTGTCGCTGCGGGTCTTGCCCACCGATCGACCGGACACGTGGGAGGTGCAGGGCCGCGGCGAGCTGGCGCTGGCGATCCTGGTGGAGCAGATGCGCCGCGAAGGGTACGAGCTGACCGTCGGCAAGCCGCAGGTGGTGACCCGCGAGGTGAACGGCCGGCAGTGCGAGCCGATCGAGCGGCTCACCATAGACATCCCCGAGGAGTACCTGGGCGCGGTCACCCAGCTGCTGGCCACGCGCAAGGGCCGGATGGAGCAGATGGTCAACCACGGCACCGGCTGGGTGCGGATGGAGTGGCTGGTGCCGGCGCGCGGGTTGATCGGCTACCGGACCGAGTTCCTGACCGAGACCCGGGGCACCGGCATCGCGCACCACGTCTTCGAGTCGTACGAGCCCTGGGTCGGCGAGCTGCGCACCCGGCCGACCGGCTCGCTGGTGGCCGACCGGGCCGGCACGGCGACCAGCTATGCCATGTTCAACCTGCAGGAGCGCGGCACGCTGTTCGTGGAGCCGGGCACCGAGGTGTACCAGGGCATGATCGTGGGTGAGAACTCCCGGCCGGACGACATGGACGTGAATATCACCAAGGAGAAGAAGCTGACCAACATCCGCCAGTCCACCGCCGAGGAGCTGGAGCGCCTGGTGCCCCCGCGCCGGCTCTCCCTGGAGCAGGCGCTGGAGTTCTGCCGCGAGGACGAGTGCGTCGAGGTCACCCCGGACGCCGTACGCCTGCGCAAGGTTGTCCTGGATCCGGCCGAGCGGAGCCGCCGGGCAAGGAGGCGGGCGTGACGCTGGCCGACCTCGAACCCGAGCTGGCGGCGGTGCCGGGCACCGTCTCCGTGTGGTGCGGCCCGCTCGGCGGGCCGCCCGCCTACGCCCGCCTGGCCGGCGCCACCCATTACGCCGCCAGCACCATGAAGGTTGCTGTGCTCGCCGCCCTCTACCGGGCCGCCGAGGCCGGCACGCTGGCCCTGGACGCCCCGGTGACGGTGCGCAACGACTTCGCTTCCGCGCTGCCGGGCGCAGCGCGGTTCGGCTGTGACCGGGACTACGACAGTGACCGCGAGGTCTGGGACCGGATGGGGCAGAGCGTGCCGCTGCGCTGGCTCGCCGAACGCATGATCGTCCGATCCGGCAACCTCGCCACCAACCTCGTACTGTCCCACGTGGGCCTTCCGGCGGTGGCCGAGGTCTGGCGCCTGGCCGGCGCCCGGCACAGCGTGACCGCCCGCGGTATCGAGGACTACGCGGCCCGCGAGGCCGGCATCACCAACCTGGTCACCGCGGCCGACCTCGCCGCCCTGCTGGCCGCGCTCGCGACCGGCGGCCTGGCCGGTCCGCAGGCCTCCCGCGCCATGCTCGACGTGCTGTTCGCCCAGGAACACCGGGAGGACCTTGCCGCCGGGCTGCCGCCCGGCACGCGCCTCGCGCACAAGAGCGGCTGGGTGGACGGCGTGCGGCACGGCGCAGCCGTGGTGTTCCCCGACGACGCCCCGCCGTACACCCTGGTCGTCTGCACCACGACCGGCCTGGCCACCGGCGCGGACCGTGACGACCCGGCGTGCCGGCTGCTGGCCCGGATCGCGGCGGCGAGCTGGGCTGACCGCAGGGAGCTGGCCAGCCGATGACCATCACCGAAGTACGCACGCACCGGTTGAGCGCGCCGATGCACACCCCGTTCGTCACCGCACTGCGCACAGCCACCACTGTGGACACCCTGGTGGTCGAGGTGGTCGACGCGGACGGCCGCTCCGGCTTCGGGGAGGCGCCGGAGGTCTGGCGGGTCACCGGTGCGTCCGTCGCCGGCGCCGAGGCCTGCGTGCGCGAGCACCTCGGCCCGGCCCTGCTCGGCAGGGACGCCGACGACCTCACCGCCCGGTGCCGGGAGGTGAGGCGGGCAGTCGCCGGCAACGAGGCGGCCAAGGCGGCCGTCGACGTCGCGCTGCACGACCTGGCCGCGCGCCGGCTGGGCGTACCGCTGGTGCGGCTGCTGGGCGGCAGCGCACTGTCCGTGCCGACCGACGTGACGCTCTCCGCCGGTGACGCGGGCAGCCTCGCCGCCGCGGCACGGGACCGGATGGCTGAAGGCTTCACCGTGCTCAAGCTCAAGGTGGGCCTGGACGCGGCCGGCGACGTCGACCGGGTGCGCGCGGTGCGCGACGCGGTCGGGCCCGGACCGCGGATCCGGCTCGATGCCAACCAGGGCTGGACGCCGCGCGAGGCGGTCCGGGTGATCCGTGGCATCGAGGACGCCGGTCTGGACGTGGAGCTGGTCGAGCAGCCGGTGCCCAGCTGGGACCTGGACGGTCTGGCCTGGGTGAGTGACCGGGTCGGGGTGCCGATCCTCGCCGACGAGGCGGTCTACGGCGTGCGCGACCTGGTCGAGGTGATCCGTCGCCGGGCCGCCGACATGGTGAATGTGAAGCTGGCCAAGTGCGCCGGCCTGGCCACCGCGCGCGTCCTGCTCGGGCTGGCCGAGGAGCACGGCCTCGGCACCCTGGTCGGGTCCATGATGGAGAGCCCGGTCGGGGTGACCGCGGCGGCGAGCCTGGCCGCCGCGCACGGCACCACCGCGGTCAGCGACCTGGACGCGGCCTGGTGGCTCGCCTCGTCACCGGTGCAGGGCGGCCTGCGGTACGCGGGCGGGACCGTGCTGCTCCCCGACGCGCCGGGACTCGGCCTCACTCTCGAAGGTAATCTGCGTATATCGTGAGCCGAACGGCAGATACTTTCGGGAGGAGGGCCGGTGCGGCTCGACGCCGGTCAGCGGGCGGCGGTACGCGTCGCGGTGGCGACCCTGTGGGCCGGGCCGGACGCGGTACGCCCGGTGGATGCCCCGGCGCTGGGCTGCCGGCCCGACATCCGCGCCTGGGTGGCCGGGATGGATCCCGACCAGCGGGTCGGGCGGGGTGTGTTGAGCCAGCTGCTGCTCGGCGAGCGGGTGCAGGTCGACCAGGTCGACGGCGGCTGGGCCCGCGTGGTCGCGCTGGAGCAGCCCGCCGGGAAGTTGGACCCCCGCGGCTACCCCGGCTGGCTGCCTGCCGCGCAGCTGGCTCCGGTGTCCGATGTAGAGGATTCCGCGCCGGCCGCGGAGGCAGGTGAGGCGGCGACGCGGCGGTGGGTGGTGGACGCCACCGCGACCGCCCTCCGCGACGCCCCGGCCGGTGACGTGGTGCTACCCGGCGTGGTCCTCGGCACGCGGCTGCCGGCGGCCGGTCCGCCTTACCGCGGCTGGGTGCCGGTGCGCGTCCCCGGCGAGCCGGAGCCGCGGTGGGCGCTGGCCCGCGACGTCCGGCCGGACCTGGCCTGGACGCCCAGCGCAGAGCAGGTGCTCGGCGTGGCCGCCCGGCTGCTCGACGTGGCGTATGTCTGGGGTGGCGTCTCCGCGTACGGCATCGACTGCTCCGGGCTGGTACACCTGGCCTGGCGGCGGTTCGGCGTGCGGCTGCCCCGCGACGCCGACGACCAGGCGGAGGCCACCACCCCCATCGCGCTCGGCGAGGAGCGCCCAGGCGACCTGTACTTCTTCGCCCGGCCGGGTCGCAAGATCCACCACATCGGCTTCGTCGCGGCCGCACCCGACGGCCAGGGCCGGCGCCGGATGCTGCACGCCTGCTACACCCGCCGCCAGGTGGTGGACGAGCCGGTGCGCGGCGAGCGGGCGGCGACCCTCGTCGGCGCCCACCGCGTCCTGCCCTGACCCGGCCCTGCGCTCCGGAGGTGCTAGGGCTTGCCGGTGCGCCGGGAGGCGCTAGGGCTTGGTTGAACGCGCCCGCTGGCGGGCCGGGACAGTGGGCGCCACCGCCGCGGCTAACCTGCGGTCCCGGGCCGTCTTGAGCATGCTCGCGACGGTGGCGATGGCCAGCGTGCCGATGATCACCGAGAGCGAGAGCCAGATCGGCACGTGCGGTGCCCACTCGATGTGCTCACCGCCGTTGATGAACGGGAGGTTGTTGTCGGCCAACGCCTCCAGGACCAGCTTGACGCCGATGAAGCCGAGCACCACGGACAGCCCGAAGTTGAGGTAGACCAGCCGGGTGAGCAGGCCCCCGAGCAGGAAGTACAGCTGGCGCAGGCCCATCAGGGCGAAGACGTTGGCGGTGAAGACCAGGTACGCCTCCTTGGTCAGGCCGAAGATAGCCGGGAGGGAGTCCAGCGCGAAGATGAGGTCGGTGGTGCCGATGGCGATCATGACGATCAGCATCGGGGTGAACAGCCGCCGGCCGGTCGGACCCACCGTGGTCATCCGCGCCCCGTCGAAGGTCCGCGACACCGGCAGCACGCGGCGGCTCAGCCGGATCAGCAGGTTCTCGCCGACCTCCTCCGGCTCGTGCTCGCCCTGCCGGGCCAGGTTCCACGCGGTGTAGATCAGGAAGGCGCCGAAGATGTAGAACACCCACACGAACCGGTTCACCAGCGCGGCCCCGGCGGCGATGAACGCGCCGCGCATGAGCAGGGCGAGCATGATGCCGGTGAAGAGCACCTTCTGCTGGTACGCCCGCGGCACCCCGAACCGGGACATGATGACGACGAAGACGAACAGGTTGTCCATCGACAGGCTGTACTCGGTGAGCCAGCCGGCATAGAACTGCCCGGCGAAAGTGCCTCCCCAGTACAGCCCGACCAGGACGCCGAACAGCGCCGCGAGGCTGACGTAGAAGACCACCCAGAGCGTGGACTCCCGCAGGCTGGGTTCGTGCGGGCGGCGGCCGATGATCGCCAGGTCGGCGAGCAGCAGCAGGCCCAGGGCGACCAGGGTGCCGGCCCACGCCCAGGTGGACACGTTCAAATCGGACCTCCGGCAGACACACCACGTCGCCTCGCGGCTGACGCCCCCGCGGACGGATCCGGAGGCGACGTGCAGGTTGGTGACTGTCGGAGGTCTCTCCCGCCGCGGCCGGACGCTGGTGGCGCCCGCCCGGCGACCAACGGCGCCGGGTCCGGACCGGCCGGGGCCGGCGGTGGACCGTGCTGACGACACCGTCGCGAGGGAATACTCCCCTCCGCCGCCCATTCTCCACCACGGTCGTCCGCTTCCCAAGGTGGGTGCCCGGTTTCACCCGTGCGGTAGCCGTGGCGCAGGCCTCCTTCCGTAAATCATCCTAGGAGGCTAGGTCTGATGCTCGCGGATCGCGCCGGACATGCCGTGTGGGAGGATCGTCAGCATGGTCCTGGAGGTCGCCCAGATCGAGGTCCTGCCCGGGCAGGAAGGGGCCTTCGCCGCCGCCTACGGGAAGGGGCGGGAGCTGATCACCGAGACACCCGGCTGCCGGTCGGTGCGGATGACCCGCGGCATCGAGTCACCCTCCCGATTTGTCCTGCTGGTGGAGTGGGACTCGGTCGAGGCGCACGAGGTCAACTTCCGCCAGCACGAGCGGTTCGGCCAGTGGCGCGCCCTCATCGGGCCGTACCTCGCCCAGCCGCCGGTGGTCGAGCACTTCGCCGACGTTCCGGCCTGACCGCAGTGAACCGGGTCGCTCTGGTCACCGGCGTCAGCCGCCGCATCGGCATCGGCGCGGCGGTGGCCCGCCGCCTCGCCGCCGCCGGATACCGCCTCATGCTCACCGGACTGCCTGCCTACGACGCCGCGCAGCCGTACGGCGGTGACCCCGAGGGGGTGCCATCGCTGCTGGACGAGCTCGGTGAGGGCGCCGCTTACCGGGCCGCCGACCTCCTGGAGCCCGGCGCGCCCGCCGCCGCGGTCGCCGCCGCCGTGGAGCGGTACGGCGCGCTGGACGTGCTCGTCGCGGTGCACGCCTACTCCCGGCACACCGAGCTCGGCTCGCTCGACGCCGGCGAGATCGACCGGCACCTGATGGTCAACGTCCGGGCCACCATGCTGCTCGTCGAGGCGTTCGCCGGGGCGTACGACCACCGCCGCGGGGACGGTCGGGTGGTGCTCTTCTCCAGCGGGCAGCGGCTCGGCCCGATGCCGACCGAGCTGGCGTACGTGGCGAGCAAGGCCGGTGTCGAGGTGCTGACCAGAAACTTCGCGCACCTGCTGGCCGGCCGGGGAATCACCGTCAACTGCGTGAACCCCGGCCCTACCGACACCGGCTACGCCGATCCGGAGACCTACGAGCGGGTCCGGCGCATGTTTCCCAGTGGGCGCTGGGGCCAGCCCGACGACGCGGCGCGGCTGGTCGAGTGGCTCTGCTCCCCCGCCGCCGCCTGGATCACCGGGCAGGTCATCGACTCCGAGGGCGGCTTCAACCGGTACGCCTGATCGAGCCGGCGGCCCTGCCGCTCTCGATCGAGGAGCTGTGCGCCTGTTTGGTCCGATTTATACCCACCACAACTCCTCGATCGACGGATGAGGGCTAGCGAACCCCGGCCATGTCCATCGCGCGCAGCTCCTTCTTGAGCTCGGCCATTTCGTCGCGGATCCGGGCGGCCAGCTCGAACTGCAGCTCCCGGGCCGCGGCCAGCATCTGCTCGTTCAGGTCCTGGATGAGCTGGGCCAGCTCGGCGCGGGCCATCCCGGCCGAGGAGATCTTGCCGGCGCCGGCCTTGGCCGCGGCCCTCCCCCGCGACCGGGTCTCCGGCACCGGGCCCTTGCCACGCGAGATCTGCCGCCCGCCGCCGCCCACGACGTGCCCCCCTGGACCGTGCCCGGCCAGCGCGCCCTCGGTGTCGTCGGCCTCCCGGTAGATGTCATCCAAAATGTCATGGATCTTCTTACGCAGCGGCTGCGGGTCGATGCCGTGCTCGGCGTTGTACGCCAGCTGCTTGGCCCGCCGCCGGTTGGTCTCCTCGATCGCCGCGGCCATCGACGGGGTGATCTTGTCCGCGTACATGTGCACTTGCCCGGAGACGTTGCGGGCCGCCCGGCCGATGGTCTGCACCAGCGAGGTGCCGCTGCGCAGGAAGCCCTCCTTGTCGGCGTCCAGGATGGACACCAGGGAGACCTCGGGCAGGTCCAGCCCTTCGCGCAGCAGGTTGATGCCGACCAGCACGTCGAACTCGCCCTTGCGCAGCTCGCGCAGCAGCTCCACCCGACGCAGGGTGTCCACCTCGGAGTGCAGGTAGCGCACCCGGATGCCGTGCTCGAGCAGGTAGTCGGTCAGGTCCTCGGCCATCTTCTTGGTCAGGGTGGTGACGAGCACCCGCTCGTCGCGCTCGGTGCGCACCCGGATCTCGTGCATCAGGTCGTCGATCTGCCCCTTGGTGGGCTTCACGACCACCTCCGGGTCGACCAGGCCGGTGGGTCGGATCACCTGCTCGACGAACTCGCCGCCGGAGTGGCGCAGCTCCCACGGACCGGGGGTGGCGGAGAGGAACACCATCTGGCCGACCCGTTCCAGGAACTCGTCGAACCGTAGCGGCCGGTTGTCAGCCGCGCTGGGCAGGCGGAAGCCGTGCTCGATCAGGACGCGCTTGCGCGAGGCGTCGCCCTCGTACATCCCGCCGATCTGGGGGACCGTCACGTGCGACTCGTCGATCACGGTGAGGAAGTCGTCCGGGAAGTAGTCCAGCAGGCAGTGCGGCGGGTCACCGTACGAGCGGCCGTCGATGTGCATCGAGTAGTTCTCGATCCCGGAGCAGAAGCCGACCTGCCGCATCATCTCGATGTCGTAGGTGGTGCGCATCCGCAGCCGCTGCGCCTCCAGCAGCTTGCCCTGCCCCTCCAGCTCGGCCAGCCGCTGCTCCAGCTCCTGCTCGATGCCGCGCAGCGCCCGCTCCATCCGCTCCGGGCCGGCGACGTAGTGGCTGGCCGGGAAGATCAGCAGCTGGTCCACCTCGCGGAGCACCTCGCCGGTGATCGGATGCAGGTAGTAGAGCTTCTCCACCTCGTCGCCGAACATCTCGACCCGGACGGCCAGCTCCTCGTACGCCGGGATGATTTCCAGGGTGTCGCCGCGGACCCGGAAGGTGCCCCGGCTGAACGACATGTCGTTGCGGGTGTACTGGATGTCGACCAGCCGCCGCAGCAGCCAGTCACGGTCCATTTCGGCGCCGACCTGGATCCTCACCGAACGGTCCAGGTACTCGGCCGGCGTGCCGAGGCCGTAGATGGCCGAGACGGTGGCCACCACCACGGTGTCCCGCCGGGTCAGCAGCGACATGGTGGCCGAGTGGCGCAGCCGTTCCACCTCCTCGTTGATCGAGGAGTCCTTCTCGATGTAGGTGTCGGTCTGCGGGATGTACGCCTCGGGCTGGTAGTAGTCGTAGTAGGAGACGAAGTACTCCACCGCGTTGTGCGGCAGCAGCTCCCGGAACTCCTTGGCCAGCTGGGCGCAGAGCGTCTTGTTGGGGGCGAGCACCAGCGTGGGGCGCTGCAGGCGCTCGATCAGCCACGCCGTGGTGGCGCTCTTGCCGGTGCCCGTGGCGCCGAGCAGCACGACGTACCGCTCGCCGGCCCGCACGCGACGCTCCAGCTCGTCGATGGCGGCGGGCTGGTCTCCGGAGGGCTGGAACTCGCTGACGACCTGGAACCGGCCGTCGAGTCGTGGGATGTCGAGCGCCATGGTCGAACTCTCGCTCCTCGCCGATGCTTCCGGACCGGTCGCGGCCCGTGCGGGACCGGACCTCGAACCAACCGTACGCCCGGCCACCGACATCGCCACGCGGGCGGAGGCGACCGACCGAGTGGGTGAACCATCAACTTCGATGCTGTGATTGTGTGAACAAGATCATCCGGGTACCGTTTTACGGGTAGGCCGCTCGCGGCGGCCGTCCGGACACGACCTGGCCTCCACACCGGCCGGTCTTCCCCGGCGCGGAGTTGCTGCCCCGGCATCCAGCCGGCGAGGCGCACTCACCGCGGTCGCGCGAGAGCGCAGACCGGCCGCCGCGAGCGCCCCCCCGGCCCGGTCTCCCAGGCGACTCCGCTCGCCGGCGGCTACGAGGTGGGTGGCCGCCATCCGGCGGACCGGGCCCACTCCTGCGCCCGCGGCCACACCTGATCGAACCACGGCTCCTTCGCGACGGTGTATTCGGTCGCGGTGAGACCGGCCCCGGCGAGCCGTTCCTTCACCGCGGCGTACTCCCGGCGGATGTCCGCGTCGGCCCGCATCCAGTCGCGCAGCAGCAGCGCAGCCCGCCAGCCCGCGGACCCGGCCACCCGGACGTGCAGGTGCATCAGCCGGCCCGGGTCGGCACCGCCGTGCATCCGCTTCTCCCACTGTGCCGGGGCAGGGGCGTCGGGCTTCGGTCGGTCCGACCGGATGCCTTCGACGCGCGGGAAGCCGGCCTCGGCGAGCGCGCCGGCGAGCCGGTCGGCGTCGGCGATGGTGTCCACGGTCAGCTGGATGTCGATCACGTCCTTCGCCGCCAGCCCCGGCACCGCCGTGGAGCCGACGTGGTCCACCCGCCGCCCCCCGGCCGCCCGCGCGATCCGGGCGGCGAGCCGGGCGTACTGGTCCGGCCAGGTCGGGTCGTACGGCCGGATCGCGAGCCGCTCGGGCCGTTCGACCCGGCGCCGCAGCCGCAGGTTCCGCTCGTACGGGACCAGCCGCTCCTCCCACACCCGGTCCACCCGCGCCAGCAGGTCGTCGATTGTGGATTCGTTGACCAGCAGCACGTCCGCCGCCGCCCGCCGCTGCTCGTCGGTGGCCTGGGCACGCAGGCGCGCGTACGCCTCGTCCTCGGACATGCCGCGGTCGCGCACCAACCGGGCCACCCGGGTCGCCTCGGCCGCCTCGACCACCAGCACGAGGTGGTACGCGGCCACGCCGCCGGACTCGACGAGCAGTGGGATGTCGTTGACCACGATGGCGTCGGGCGGCGCCGCGGCGACCAGCTCGTCGGTGCGGGCCCGCACCCGCGGATGGATGATGCCCTCCAGCCGGCGCCGGGCGTCCGCGTCGGCAAACACCCGGGAGCCGAGCGCGGCCCGGTCCAGCGTCCCGTCCGGGCCGAGCACCTCCCGCCCGAAGGCGGCGACCACCTCCTGCAGCCCTTCGGTGCCCGGCGCCACCACCTCGCGGGCGAGCCGGTCCGCGTCGACCACGACGGCGCCCCGCTGCGCCAACCGCCGGGCGACCACGCTCTTGCCCGCGCCGATTCCGCCGGTGAGTCCGACCCTCAGCACGGTGCCAGTCAACACCAGCCGTCCCGCCTGGCGCGCGGCAGCCTCCTCGCCGCGGACACGACGGCGCCCCCGGGCGTACACCCGGGGGCGCCGTCGTGCGTCGCCGACTGCTTACTTGCCGCCGGCCAGCCGCTCGCGCAGGGCGGCGAGCGCCTCGTCCGTGGCGAGCGTGCCGGTGGGCTGCTCGGCCTGCGCCTCGCGCGGCTGGGCCGGCTGTCCGGCCGAGGCACCCGCACCGCTGGCGGAGGCGGCGGCCGCCCCGGCCTCCGCGGCCCGGGCGCTCTGCACCTGCTTGGTGTGCGCCTCCCAGCGGGCGCGGGCCTCGGCGTACTGCCGCTCCCACTCCTCGCGCTGCTTCTCGTAGCCGGGCAGCCACTCCCCGGTGTCCGGGTCGAAACCCTCCGGGTAGATGTAGTTGCCCTCGCTGTCGTAGGTGGCCGACATGCCGTAGAGGGTCGGGTCGAAGTGCTCCTCGCCCTCGACGAAGCCCTCGTTGGCCTGCTTGAGCGAGAGCGAGATGCGCCGCCGCTCCAGGTCGATGTCGATCACCTTGACCATCACCTCCGAGCCGACCTGCACCACCTGCTCGGGGATCTCCACGTGCCGCTCGGCCAGCTCGGAGATGTGCACCAGGCCCTCGATGCCGTCGTCCACCCGGACGAACGCACCGAACGGCACCAGCTTGGTCACCTTGCCCGGCACGATCTGGTTGATCGCGTGGGTCCGGGCGAACTGCCGCCACGGGTCCTCCTGGGTGGCCTTCAGCGACAGCGAGACCCGCTCCCGGTCCAGGTCGACGTCGAGCACCTCGACCTCGACCTCCTGGCCGACCTCCACCACCTCGGACGGGTGGTCGATGTGCTTCCAGGACAGCTCCGAGACGTGCACCAGGCCGTCCACGCCGCCGAGGTCGACGAACGCCCCGAAGTTGACGATCGAGGAGACGACGCCCTTGCGGACCTGGCCCTTCTGCAGCTTGTTGAGGAACTCGGTGCGCACCTCGGACTGGGTCTGCTCCAGCCAGGCGCGGCGGGACAGCACGACGTTGTTGCGGTTCTTGTCCAGCTCGATGATCTTCGCCTCGAGCTCCCGGCCCACGTACGGCTGCAGGTCGCGGACCCGGCGCATCTCGACCAGCGAGGCGGGCAGGAAGCCGCGCAGCCCGATGTCCAGGATCAGCCCGCCCTTGACCACCTCGATGACAGAGCCCCGCACGACGCCGTCTTCTTCCTTGATCCGCTCGATGGTCCCCCAGGCGCGCTCGTACTGGGCACGCTTCTTGGACAGGATCAGCCGGCCCTCCTTGTCCTCCTTCTGGAGGACAAGGGCCTCGATGTGGTCACCGACGGACACAACTTCCGCGGGGTCCACGTCGTGCTTGATCGACAACTCACGCGAGGGGATGACACCCTCGGTCTTGTAGCCGATGTCGAGCAGGACCTCGTCCCGATCGACCTTGACGACGGTGCCTTCGACAATGTCGCCGTCGTTGAAGTACTTGATGGTCTCGTCGATCGCGGCGAGGAAGGCCTCCTCTGTGCCGAGGTCGTCGACGGTGACCTTGTTCGCGCTCGAGGTAGCCTCGATGCTGCTCGTCATGTGGGTTGTTGCTCCGAACCGATGGTTGTCGCGGTGACCTTGGTCGCTCCGCGGGCTGTCACCGGCCACACGCCGAGGATCCCGCTGGCGAAAACCACGTGATGTGTACGGCGACTGCGAACCTGCTCCCTGCCGAGGTCGCGACCCGCGAGCGCATCGAACAGCTTACCGTGCGCATTAGCACGCGGGGCAAGCCCTTCGAATACCTGTTACCGTGATGTGCCCGATCAGCATGTTTGCCGCCGAGAGCGGGCCGGCCCCGGCATTTCGCCCGTCACACCGGCCGCGAGAATACCGGGGTGGAAGATCACACCGGGCCGGCCCGCCGGGCGGTGACCGACGCCCAGGCGCGCCGGGCCAGCCGCGCCTGGTGGGACGCGGACGCCGACGCCTACCAGCAGGAACACGGCGACTTCCTGGGCGACGCGGACTTCGTGTGGTGCCCGGAGGGGCTGCGCGAGGCCGACGCCCGGCTGCTCGGCCAGGTGCGCGGCCGGCGGGTGCTGGAGCTGGGCTGCGGCGCCGCGGCCGCCGCCCGGTGGCTGGCCACCGAGGGCGCCGCGGTGGTCGCGATGGACCTGTCCGCGGGGATGCTGCGGCACGCCCGCGCCGGTGCCGACCGGACGGGCGTACGCGTGCCGCTGGTGCAGGCCGACGCGCTGGCGCTCCCGTTCCGCGACGGCGGCTTCGACATCGTCTGCACCGCGTTCGGCGCGGTGCCGTTCGTGGCCGACTCGGCCCGCGTGATGCGGGAGGTGTACCGGGTGCTGCGGCCCGGGGGGCGCTGGGTGTTCGCGGTCACCCACCCGATGCGCTGGATCTTCCTCGACGACCCGGGCGAGCGCGGGCTGGTCGCCACCCACTCGTACTTCGACCGCCGGCCGTACGTGGAGCAGGCCGCCGACGGCACGATCACCTATGTCGAGCAGCACCGGACGCTCGGCGACCGGGTGCGCGAGCTGGTCGCGGCGGGCTTCGTGCTGCGGGACCTGGTGGAACCGGAGTGGCCGCCGGGACACGAGCGACTGTGGGGGCAGTGGAGCCCGCTGCGCGGCCGGCTCTTCCCGGGGACGGCGATCTTCGTGTCCGAGAAGCCGGGCTGACCAGGCCCGGCCGGGCCGAGGGCGGTGGCCGTCCCGGCGGTGGCGGGTCAGCACTCGGCCATGCTGGACCGGACCTCCGGCAGGCAGTACGCCGGCAGGCCGACGAGCAGGTTGTGGTCGTACACCAGCACCGCGACATGGCCGAAGTCCCGACGCAGCACCGGCCGGCCGAACTGCGCGGTCGCCGTGGCGACCGTCCCGTAGACCGGGTCGGTCAGGTCGAGCACCAGGAACCGGGCGTCCGTGCGGGCGGGGTCGTACCACTCGGCCCGCGACTCCCAGCGGTACCCCATGATCCGCTCGGTGCCGGTCACCGGCGCGACCTGGACCTGCCCGCCGGTGGCCAGGGTGATGGTGCTGGCGTTCCAGTAGCCGCCGAGGCCGTGGTGCAGGCCTTGGGCGACCAGCCAGTCCCCGATCTCCTTGTCCGTCACCGGCACCGGCCGTTCGGTCGCCCGGGCGGCGAAGACGCCGGCGAACAGCACCAGCACGGCGAGCGCCACGCCCAGCGTCCGCCTCGTCACCAGCCGGGCGCCGAAGACTCGGCCGGCCAGCGCGGCGCCCGTCGGCAGCACGACCGCGAGCTGCCGGGCGGACATCAGGTCCACCGGCAGGGTGGAGACCAGGAACGCGCCGACGTTCACCAGGATGCTGACCAGCATCAGCTCGGTCACCCGATCCGCACCGGCCGGCCCTTCGCCGGTCGCTGCCGGCCGCCCGGGCCTCGGCGCCGCGCTGGCCGGCCGGGTGTCCGGCGCCGCGCCGCGCCGCCACGGCAGCCCCCGCACCAGGCGGACGGCGAGGTAGCCCACGGTGGCGGCGACCAGCAGGGCGCCGGCGATCCTGAGCAGACCGATCGCGAGGCCGGCCGGCCCGTCGATGTCGGGAAGGTAGCCGCCGAACAACAGCGCCACCGACTTGACCGCGAGCACCACGTGCGCGCCGAGCTCGGACGGCGGGCTGAGCTGCACCGGTGGCGCGTGCGCGACGAAGCCGCCGGCCAGGCGTACCGCGGCCAGGAAGCCGTGGGCCAGCAGGGCGGACGCGACGGCGGCGGCGAGCAGCCTGGCGTCGAGCGAGCGCAGCCGCCAGCGCCAGCCACCGCCCGCCCGCCACAGCCGCGCCCCGCTGACCAGCGCCAGCGGGAGGGCGCCGACGTACATGACCAGCGGGTCGCCGATCTGTCCCCAGGTCAGCAGCAGCGCGATCAGCGCGGGCAGGCGCCAGCCGGCGTGCGCCCACCCCGGCCGGCGGCCAGCCGCCCGGTCCAGGACCAGCCAGGTGACCAGGAGCGGTACGCCGGATCCGAGGTGCGCCGGCGAACCGAGGGTGATGATGTACCCGTTGCCCGGCCCGGGCAGCAGCATGAGCGCGACGGCCACCGCGCCCCGGGCCACCGCTTCGCCGCCGGTGGCCCGCCCCTTGGCCAGGACCGCGGCCAGCACCACCAGCAGCGTGTACGTCATCGCCGCCGCGACATGGATCACGTCCGGCTGGTAGCCGTGGACCAGCTCCACCAGCATGTACTGCACCAGCTCGGTGCTGTAGAACGACACGTCGGTGACGGTCCAGCCGCGCAGCAGCAGGTTGCCGTGCAGCATCTCCCACGCCTGCCTGGCGTTGCTGGCTCCGTCGGCGTTGACCGGGACGGTCCTGGACATGCGCAGGTAGCCCAGGAAGAGGCCGGCGATCCCACCGGCCGCCACGGCGGCCCAGGCCAGCCGCCGCCCGGCCGGCCTGGCCCGCCGGCCCGTCCGAGTCGCAGTCGCGACCGCCGCCGTCATCCGCCGCACCATGTGACCAGGTCGGCGGTCCGGTCGCTGATCAGGCCGTCCACGCCGAGGCTGGCAAGCCGCGGCCAGAGCTCCTCGTCGTTGACCGTCCACACCATGGTGGCCACCCCGGCCGCGTGCAGCGCGTCCACCAGCTCCGGCCGTTCCAGCACGTCCACCGCGGCCGGGTGGTACGAGGACAGGGCCAGCTCGCCGCAGACCGCCACCGGATTCTCGTGCAGGGTCGTGGTGAGCAGCGCGCGGGGCAGCCCGGGCGCGACCGCGGCGACGTCGGCCAGGATCGACGGGCGGAAGCTCTGCACCACCAGCCGGTCGGTCAGGCCGGCGTCCGCCGCCATGCCCAGCACCCGTGCCACGTCGTCGCGGGTGTGCGGGTGCTTCAGCTCCAGCAGCAGCCTGCCGCCGCGGCGACCCAGCTCCTCCACCACCTCCGCGAAGGTGGGAACCGGTTCGCCGGCGAAGCCGGGCCCGAACCAGGACCCGGCGTCGAGCGCGACGATCTCCTCGGCGGTCAGCCCGGCCACCCTGCCGGTGCCGCCGGTGGTCCGGTCCACGGTCGGATCGTGCATCACCACCGGGACGCCGTCCGCGGCGATCCGCACGTCGACCTCGATCCAGTCGGCCCCGGCCCGGCGCGCGTCGACGAACGCGGCCATGGTGTTCTCGGGGGCCTGGGCCGAGTGTCCCCGATGGGCCACCACGGCCGGTGGCTCACCACGCTCCCGGAGCAGCATGTCAGTGATCGGCGACGGCCCAGTTGTCGCCGGCGCCGACCGACACCTCCAACGGCACGGACAGCGGGTATGCCCCGCCCATCTCCCGCCTGACCAGCTCCTCCAGCGCCACCCGCTCCCCCGTCGCCACCTCGAAGACCAGCTCGTCGTGCACCTGCAACAGCATCCGCGAGCGGAGCCCGGACTCGCGCAGCGCCCGGTCCACCCGCAGCATCGCCACCTTGATGATGTCCGCCGCGGAGCCCTGGATCGGCGCGTTGAGCGCCATCCGCTCGGCCATCTCGCGGCGCTGCCGGTTGTCGCTGACCAGATCCGGCAGGTAGCGCCGCCGGCCGAGGATCGTCTCGGTGTACCCGTCACGGCGGGCCTGGTCCACCACCGCCTTCAGGTAGTCGCGCACCCCGCCGAAGGTCTTGAAGTACTCCTCCATCAGCACCGACGCCTCGGCCGGGGTGATGCCCAGCTGGGTGGACAGGCCGTACGCGGACAGGCCGTACGCCAGGCCGTAGTTCATCGCCTTGATCTTGCGGCGCTGGTCCGGGCCCACCTCGGTGACCGGGACGCCGAAGACCGAGGAGGCGGTCACCGCGTGGAAGTCCCGGCCGCTGTTGAACGCCTCGATCAGCGCCTCGTCCCGGGACAGGTGCGCCATGATCCGCATCTCGATCTGGCTGTAGTCGACGGTCATCAGCGTCTCGAACCCGTCGCCGACGACGAACGCCCGCCGGATCCGCCGGCCCTCCTCGGTGCGGATCGGAATGTTCTGCAGGTTGGGATCGGTGGAGGCGAGCCGACCAGTGGCCGCCGAGGTCTGCAGGAACGTGGTGTGGATGCGGCCGTCGTCGCTGACCGCCTTGAGCAGGCCGTCCACCGTGGACTTCAGCTTGGCCACGTCCCGGTGCCGCAGCAGGTGCGCCAGCAGCGGGTTGCCGGTCTGCGCGTACAAGCCCTGCAGGGCGTCGGCGTCGGTGGTGTAGCCGGTCTTGATCCGCTTGGTCTTGGGCAGCCCCAGCTGGCCGAAGAGGATCTCCTGCAGCTGCTTGGGCGAGCCCAGGTTGAACTCCCGGCCAACCTCGGCGTACGCGGCCTGGGCGGCGGCCTTCACCTCGGCCGCGAAGTGAGACTCCAGCTCGGACAGGTAGTGCGTGTCCGCGGCGATGCCCACCCGCTCCATGCCGGCGAGCACCTCGACCAGCGGCAGCTCCACCTCGGCGAGCAGCCGGCTCGCCGCGCCCGTCGCATCCGCCGACGCGGCCCGCCCGGTGCCCCCGCCGTTGGCCAGTGCGGCGCGCAGCGCGCCGGCCAGGTCCAGCGTGGCGCGGGCGCGCAGCATCAGGTTCTGCTCCAGCTCGTCCTGCGGGCCCAGCCCTTCCAGCGCCAGCTGGCCGTCCCCCGGGCCCTCCACCCGCAGCTCCCGCTGCAGGTAGCGCAGGGCCAGGTCGGTCAGGTCGTAGGAGCGCTGGTCCGGCCGGGCCAGGTAGGCCGCGAGCGCGGTGTCGTCGCGGACGCCGCGCAGCCGCCAGCCGTGCGCCTGGAACGCGAGCAGCGCGGGCTTGACGTCGTGCAGAACCTTGGGCCGGTCCTCGTCGGCGAGCCAGGCGGCCACCGCCGCCTCGTCCTCGGCGTCCAGCTGGGTCGGGTCGAACCAGGCGGCCGCTCCCCCGGCGGTGGCCACGGCGACCCCGGTCAGCGAGCCCGTCCCCCGGCCGAACGTGCCGGTGACCGCGACCCCGACCGGCTGCTGCCCGCCCGTGTGCTCGGCCAGCCAGCCGGCCACCTGGCCGGCCGCCAGCACCTGGCCGGCCAGCTCGAAGCCGGCCTCCGCCTCCGGCTCGACCGCCTCCAGGTACTGGTAGAGGCGCTCGCGCAGGATCCGGAACTCCAGCGCGTCGAAGACGCGGTGCACGGCCTCCCGGTCCCACCCGTGCCAACGCGTGTCGGCCGGCGCCAGGGGCAGCTCCAGGTCGTCGACCAGGCAGTTGATTTCGTAGTTGCGGATCACCCCGGCCAGGTGCTCGCGCACGCTGTCGCCGGCCTTGCCCTTGATCTCGTCGACGTGGGCGATGACCTCGGTCAGGGAGCCGTACTGGTTGATCCACTTCGCCGCGGTCTTCGGGCCCACCCCGGGCACGCCCGGCAGGTTGTCGCTGGTGTCGCCGACCAGCGCGGCCAGGTCGCGGTACCGCTCGGGACCCACGCCGTACCGCTCGGTCACCGCCGCCGCGTCCATCCGGTCCAGCTCCGAGACGCCCCGCCGGGGGTAGAGCACGGTGACCCGGTCGTTGACGAGCTGGAAGGCGTCCCGGTCGCCGGTGCAGATCAGCACGTCCATGCCCTCGGCGCGGGCCCGGCCGGCGAGGGTGGCGATGACGTCGTCCGCCTCGTAGCCCTCCTTCTCCACCACCGGGATGCGCAGCGCGGCCAGCACCTCCTTGATCAGGCTCACCTGCCCGCCGAACTCGGGGCGGCTCTCCACCCGGCCGGCCTTGTACTCCGCGTACTTCTCGGTGCGGAAGGAGTGCCGGGACACGTCGAACGCGACGGCGATGTGGGTGGGCTTCTCGTCGCGCAGGACGTTGATCAGCATGGAGGTGAACCCGTACACCGCGTTGGTGGGCTGGCCGGTGGTGGTGGAGAAGTTCTCCACCGGCAGCGCGAAGAACGCCCGGTAGGCCAGGGAGTGCCCGTCCAGCAGCAGCAACGTCGGCCGGCCCGCCGGGCCGGGCCGGGCAGGGCGCGGCGAGGTGTCATTCACAGTAGGCGACCCTACCCGCGCCCCCCCGACACTCCCGCTACAGCACCTTGGCAAGGAAGGCGCGGGTCCGCTCATGCTTGGGCTCCGCGATGACCTCGCGGGGTGGGCCCGCCTCGACCACCTGCCCGCCGTCCATGAAGATCAGGTGGTCGCCCACCTCCCGGGCGAACCCGATCTCGTGGGTCACCACGATCATGGTCATGCCGTCCCGGGCGAGGTCCTTCATCACGTCCAGCACCTCGCCGACCAGCTCCGGGTCGAGCGCGCTGGTGGGCTCGTCGAAGAGCATCAGCTTCGGCTGCATGGCAAGCGCCCGGGCGATCGCCACCCGCTGCTGCTGCCCGCCGGAGAGCTGCCGGGGGTAGGTGTCCACCTTGTCGCCGAGACCGACCCGGCGCAGCAGCGCCAGCGCCCGCTCGCGGATCTCCGCCTTGGTCCCGAGCCTGGCGCACAGCGGCGCCTCCATCACGTTCTCCAGCGCGGTCATGTGCGGGAACAGGTTGAACCGCTGGAACACCATGCCGATCGAGCGCCGCTGCGCGGCCACCTCCTTGTCCCGCAGCTCGTGCAGCTTGCCGCCGCGCTGCCGGTACCCGATCAGCTCGCCGTCCACCCAGATCCGCCCGGCGTCGATCTTCTCCAGGTGGTTGATGCAGCGGAGCAGGGTGGACTTGCCCGACCCGGAGGGCCCGAGCACCACGCACACCTCGCCCGGGCGCACCTGCAGGTCGATGCCGCTGAGCACCCGCAGCCGCCCGAACGACTTGTACACGTTCTCCACCCGCACCATCGGCTCGGCCGCGGCCGTGGCCGCTGGTGCGCCGCCGCCGGCCGTCCCGGCCGTCCGGGCGGCGTCCGTGGTCTCGGTCATGCCGCCCCTCCCCCGCCGGTCTCGGCCGCGATCTCGCGCAGCCGCATGCGGGCCCGCTCGGTGCGGCCGTACCCGCGGGCGAAGTAGCGCTCGACGAAGTACTGCAGCACGAGCAGGATGCTGGTCAGGAACAGGTACCAGATGGTGGCCGCGACCAGCATCGGGAACGGGTCGAACGCCCGGACCCCGACGGCCCGCAGCTGGTAGAACAGCTCGACGGTGATCGGCACCGCCGCCACCAGCGAGGTGTCCTTCAACATCGCGATGGTCTCGTTGCCGGTGGGCGGGACGATCACCCGCATCGCCTGCGGCAGCACGATGCGCCGCAGCGCCTGCCCCCGGGACAGGCCGAGCGCGGCGGCCGCCTCGGACTGTCCGGGGTCGACCGACTGGATGCCGGCCCGGATGATCTCCGCCATGTAGGCGCCCTCGGACAGCGCCAGGCCGAGCAGCCCGGCGGTGAACCCGCTCAGCAGGCTGAGCGAGTCCACGCCGTAGAACCGGGCGGTGAAGTCGTCGACGCCGAACAGCGCGCCGATCTGGCGGTCGAACGGCAGCCCGAACTCGATCCGCTTCCACAAGATGCCCAGGTTGCCGCAGAGCACCAGAAGCACCAGGCGCGGGACGGCCCGGAAGAACCAGGTGTAGACCCACGCCACGACCCGCAGGATCGGGTTGGCCGACAGCCGCATGACGGCGACCACCAGGCCCAGCACCAGCCCCACGGCCATCGAGCTGATGGTCAGCAGGATCGTGCCCCGGACCCCCTCGATGATCGGCGGCCGGAACATGTTGTCCACCATGAACGACCAGTGGAGGTTGTCGTTCGTGACCAGCATGTGCACGAACATCGCCACGAGCACCGCCAGCACCGCGACCGCCACCCAGCGCCAGGGGTGGCGGACGGGTACCGCGGTGATCGGCTCGGGTCGCGCCCGCTCGGTGGTCGCCGCCTCGGCCATGTCGGATTACTCAGCGGTCTGCGGATCGATCTCGGGTTCCCCGGTCAGCTTGCCGCCCTCGACGTTCCAGTGCTTGAGGATCGCGTCGTAGGTGCCCTCCGCGATGACCTGCTTGAGCGCGCCCTGGATCGCCTCGGCGAACGCCTGCTGGTCCTTGGCCACCACGAATCCGTACGGCGCGGAGTCGTAGTTCTCGCCGAGCAGCTCCAGCTTGTCCGGGTTCTTGCGGACCGCGTCCACGCTCGGCGGCAGGTCGGCGAGCATCGCGTCGTCCTTGCCGGTCGCCACCGCCGAGGTCGCCTCGTCCTGCCCGGTGTACGGCTCGATGGTGATCGCCGGCTTGCCGGCGTCGGTGCACTTCTTCGACCGTGCCTTGATGTCGTCGAGCTGGACGGTGGCGTTCTGCACGGCGATCCGCTTGCCGCACGCGTTGTCCGGGTCGACCGACTTCGGGTTGCCCTTCTGGGTGACCCACTGGGTGCCGGCCAGGAAGTAGCTGATCATGTGCACTTGCGACTTGCGGTCGTTGCGGATGGTGAACGAGGAGACCCCCGCCTCGTACTTGCCGGAGACCACGCCCGGGATGATGTCGTCGAAGCTGCTGGAGACCCACTCGGTCTTCAGGCCGAGCTTGGCGGCGATGGCGTTGAACAGGTCGACGTCGAACCCGATGACGGTCTTGCCGTCGGTGTCCAGGAACTCGGCCGGCGCGTACGTCGAGTCGGTCCCGATCTTGATGACGCCGTCCGCCTTGATGGCGTCCGGCACCTTGGCCGCCAACGCCTGGTCCACAGTGGACGACGGGGCCGGGGCGGCGGATCCGGTGTTGCCCTCCTCCTTCTCACCGCAGGCGGCCATCGACAGGGCGAGCAGGACCGCACCTGCCACACCGACCACTGTGCTTATCCGTTTCATGACGATGTACTTCCTCTCACGCGACGCCAAGGTACGCGTCCTTGACGGCCGGGTCGTGCAGCAGGTCGGTGCCGGTGCCCGACTTGACGATCCGGCCGGTCTCCAGCACGTAGGCCCGATGCGCCCGGGACAGCGCCTGCTGGGCGTTCTGCTCGACCAGCAGGATCGTGGTGCCCTGCTGGTTGATCTCGGTGATGATCGAGAAGATCTGCTGGATCAGCATCGGGGCGAGTCCCATCGATGGCTCGTCCAGCAGCAGCAGCTTGGGGCGGCTCATCAGCGCCCGGCCGATGGTCAGCATCTGCTGCTCCCCGCCGGAGAGCGTGCCGCCGACCTGCTTGGCCCGCTCCTTCAGCCGCGGGAACAACCCGTAGACGCGATCCAGGTCGGCCCGGATGCCGGCCGAGTCGCGCCGGGTGTAGGCGCCCATCTCCAGGTTCTCCAGCACCGACATCCCGGGGAAGATCCCGCGCCCCTCGGGCGCCTGGCTGATCCCCCGTACCGTGCGGAGGTCAGCCCGCAGCTTGGTGATGTCCTCACCGGCGAACCGGATCCGTCCGGACGCGATCGGGCGTAGCCCGGAGATCGCCCGCATGGTGGTGGTCTTGCCGGCGCCGTTGGCGCCGATCAGCGCGACGATCTCCCCTTCGTTCACGGTGAGGCTGATCCCGTGCAGCGCCTGGATCCGACCGTACAGCAGGGTGACGTTGTCGATCTCAAGCAGCATCGGCGGGCACTCCCAGGTAGGCGGCGACCACCCGGGGGTCGTCCCGCACCTCGGCGGGCACCCCTTCGGCGATCTTCTTGCCGAACTCCAGCACCACCAGCCGGTCGCAGACCCCCATCACCAGTCGCATGTCGTGCTCGATCAGCAGTACGGTGATGCCCCGCTCCCGGATCGCCCGGATCAGCTTGAGCAGCGAGTCCTTCTCGGCCGGGTTGAACCCGGCGGCCGGCTCGTCCAGGCAGAGCAGGGTGGGTTCGGTGGCCAGCGCCCGGGCGATCTCCAGCCGGCGCTGCTCGCCGTAGGACAGGTTGCGGGAGACCTCGCCGGCGCGGTGGTCGATGCCGACAAAGCGGAGCAGCTCCATCGACTTCTCCCGGCCTTCCCGCTCCTCGCGCCAGTGCCGGGGCAGCCGGAACAACGCGCTGATCACGCTCGTTTTGTGCCGCGCGTCGGCGCCGACCATCACGTTCTCCAGCGCGGTCATCTCCGGGAACAGCCGGATGTTCTGGAACGTGCGGGCGATGCCCATGGCGGTGATCTGGTGCTTCTTGCGCCCGGTGACCACCTGGCCGCGGAACCGGATCTCGCCGCCGCTCGGCTTGTAGACCCCGGTCAGCGCGTTGAAGCAGGTGGTCTTCCCGGCCCCGTTCGGCCCGATCAGCCCGAAGATCTCACCTTCCCGCAGCGAGAAGCTGACCCGGTCGAGGGCGAGCACGCCGCCGAACCGCAGGCTCAGGTTGTCGACCTCCAGCAACGCCTGCCCGTCGGACGGCGCCCGCTGGGCCGGCACCGTGCCGGCCACCGGGTCAGCGGGGATCGGCTCGTCCACCGGGCGCCGGGCGGTCTCGTCCTCCCACTCGGGAGTCTCGATGTGCGGCTCGCTCATTGCGGCGCCACCTCCTTCGCCCGGTCCTTCAGCTCCATCGCCCGGCGCCGGCTCGGGATCAGGCCCTGCGGCCGGAAGATCATGATCAGGATGATCGCGATACCGAACATCAGGAACCGGTACTGGAACGCGTCCTGGCCGGCGATCTCGACGCCGCGCAGCCGGTCCGGGATGTACGAGATGAGCGCGCCGCCGAGGATCGCCCCGGCGATGTTGCCGGAACCGCCCATCACCACGCCGGCCAGGATCAGGACAGAGAACTGGATCTGGAAGCTGGCCGAGTTCATGAAGCCGTTCTGGCCGGCGAACATCACTCCGCCCAGCCCGCCGACACAGGCGCCGATGGCGAAGGCCCACAGCTTGTACTTGAAGGTACGCACGCCCATGATCGCCGCGGCATCCTCGTCCTCGCGGATCGCCAGCCACGACCGGCCCACCCGGCTGCGGTCCAGGTTGCGGATGGCCAGGACGATCACGATGATCAGGCTGACCCCGAGCCAGTAGTACGGCCCCGCGTCACGGACCCCGAAGATCGGCGTGCCGTCGGCGTGCTTGCCCGGCGGGTGTGGGATACCGCTGAAGCCGCGGTCACCGCGCAGCAGCGTGGTGTTCTCCGCGAAGATCCGGATGATCTCGGCGAAGCCGAGCGTGACGATGGCCAGGTAGTCGCCGCGCAGCCGGAGCGTCGGCCAGCCCAGCAGCACACCGGAGATCATGGTGATCACGATCGCCACCGGGACCGTGGCCAGCCACGGCCAGTTCGTCTTGAAGTCGCTGTTCGGCGAGGCGAGCAGGGCGACGGTGTACGCACCCACCGCGAAGAAGCCGACGTAGCCCAGGTCGAGCAGGCCGGCGAAGCCGACCACCACGTTCAGCCCGAGCGCCAGCAGCACGAAGTAGGAGATGTTGAACAGGGCGGTCCGCCAGTCGACGCCCTCGGTCACGATCTGCGGACCGATGACGGGGACCTCGCCGACGTACGGCAGCGCGTACGCCCCGGCCGCGATCGCGGCCAGGAGCGTCCATCGGACCAGCCGTGGTTGGCGGCCGAACCAGCCCCGGACCCCGCCGTCCGGGCCGCGCCACCGGAGGATCGTCTGCACGGTGGTCATGCTCTGGCCCTCCCGAGTGCCTCGCCGAGAATCCCGCTCGGCCGGAACATCAGGATCACGATGAGCACGACGAACGTCACCACGTTGCGGTAGTTGCTGCCGAACAACGCCGAGCCGTAGTTCTCGAACAGGCCGATGATGATGCCGCCGACCACCGCGCCCCGCAGGTTGCCGATGCCGCCCAGCACGGCCGCGGTGAACGCGGCGATGCCCAGGCTGAACCCGGCGTCGTACCGGGTGGTGCCGATCTTGAACAGGTACATCACCGCCGCGATCCCGGCCATCAGGCCACCGATCAGGAACACCAGGGAGATCACCCGGTCCTTGTTCACACCCATCAGGGCCGCGGTGTCCGGACTCTGGGCGACAGCCCGGATGCCACGGCCGAGTCGGGTCCGGTTGATGAACCGGTCCAGCCCGACCATCATCACCAGCGTCAGGAGGATGATCAAGATCTCCAGGTTGGTGACGTGCGTGTTGCCGATGGTGAACGCGTCGGCCGGTTGGATCAGCGGCGGCACCCCCCGCTGGTTGCGATGGGTCGCCACGCCGACCGCCTCGGAGATGACCAGCGAGGCGCCGATCGCGGTGATCAGGAAGGCCAGTGGCGGGGCGTTGTGACGGCGCAGCGGTCGGTAGGCGACCAGCTCGACGACGAGCGCTGTGATCCCGGAGATGGCCGCCGCGACCAGCACGCCGAGCACCACGTAGCCGATCACCTCGGTGGTCGGCGGAGTCGCCGAGTTCTCGTCCAGGCCGAAGAAGCCCCAGGTGATCAGGGCGGCGTAGCTGCCCACCATGAACACCTCGGAGTGCGCGAAGTTGATCAGCCGGAGGACCCCGTAGACCAGCGTGTAGCCGAGCGCGAAGAGGGCGTAGATAGCGCCCTGGGCCAGGCCCGACGCGGTCAGCGGTCCCCAGTTATGAGCAAGGTCATCGAAATGCAAGCGAGCTCCACAAGGACATGGGCGGTGCGGCCGGGACCCGCCGTCCCGGCCGCACCGGTCCGTAAGAGGTGCGGATCGACAAGCAGCGGGCTCAGCTCGTGAGCTTGATCTGCTGCACTGGCTGGTCAACCCCGCTCGCGTCGAACTTGAACGCCCAGACCTTGAGGTACTGCGGGTCCAGCTCACCGGTGTCGGTGAACTTGTAGGTGTTCGCCACGCCGGTGTACTCCACCGTCTTCAGGAATTCGTTCATCTTCTCGGGGGTCGTGTTCCCCTCGTCGATGCCCTTCAGGAAGATGTTCGTCGCGTCGTAGGCCACGTCGCTGTACGTGCCGGCGTCCTGGTTCCACGTCTGCTTGTAGTCAGCGACGAAGGTGCCGCCCGCCTCGGAGGCCGGCGCGCACGGGCAGGTGACCACGGTGCCGGCTGCCGCGGCGTTACCCGCCGCCTTGGCGAAGCCCGGGTCCTTCACGCCATCGCCGCCGACCATGGTGCCCTTCCAACCGGCCGCGGTCAGCTGCTTACGGATGAGTCCGGCGTTGGTGTAGTAGCCACCGTAGAAGAAGACCGTGGCCCCGCTGGAGATGATCTTCTGCACGATCGCCGAGAAGTCGGTCTGCTTGCCGTCCGCGCTGGTCTTGTCGGTCGCGACCACCATCGGCCCGAGCTTCGCCTTCACCGCCTCGGCAAGGCCGGAGCCGTACGCCGACTGGTCGTCGGCGACGAAGACCTTCTGCGGCTTGAGCACGTCCTGGATGTACGCCGCCGCGGCCGGGCCCTGGTTCTTGTCGGTGGCCACCGCGCGGTGGAAGTAGGTCCAGCCGTGCGTGCTCAACGTCGGGTTGGTCGCCGCCGGCGAGATGTTCGGAATCTTCGCGTCGTTCAGGATCGGCCCGGCCGCCTCCGACTCACCGGAGAACGGCAGGCCCACCACGCCGATGACCTTGGGGTCGCTGACCGCCTGGCGGGCCACGCCAGGGGCCACCGCCGGGTCACCCTGGGTGTCGAACTTGGCCACCTGAATGCAGTCCGCGCCGTTCTTCTCGTTGTACTGCTTGATCGCCAGCTCGTAGCCCTGCTCGATGTTGATACCGAGGTTCGCCGCAGAGCCGGTCAGCGCGCCCATGAACGCGATCTTGTAACCGCAGTTCTTGCCGCCGCCCGACGATCCGCCGCCTCCGTCGTTGTCACTGCCGCTATTGCACCCTGCCGCGCCGACGACGAGCGCCAGGATGGCGGCGCCGCCGAGCGCACGTACGAGTCCCTGCCTCAAGGCTGTCGACCCCTCCTCGATTCCACGGCCACGGGATTTCCTGGCCAAGGCCAGCCACCGGCGATTGGCCATTGGCACACCAGGGCGTGGCCGCTACTGCCGGTCTGCGCCGCGCACGTTATCCCACCCCGTCCGGCCTACGTAAGGGCTGGGGACCTGCGTTGACCGAACCGTAACGTAGCGTGGTTGACCCGGCCCTTCACGCGGCCCACCAGGCACGACTGCGCCGGCCGTCGTCGGCGATCAGCAGGATGCTGCGCCCGGCGCCGCTGACGGTCAGCACGTGGTCCCCGCTGGGAGCAGGGGGCGCCAGCGGGAGCTGGACGGATCGCCACGCGCCCTCGCCCGAGGACGACCACAGACCGTACACGCGCCCGTCACAGCCCGCCGCCCACACCCGCCCGCCAGCGCTGGCCAGGCCCAGGATCTGCTGAGCAGCGCCGGTGGTGAGGGTGCCGAACCGGCCCGCCTCCTGCCAGCCGTCGCCAGTCAACCGCCATGCGCCGAACCGGCCGCCGTCCAACCCGGCCGCGACCAGGCTGTCGCCGGCCGCGACGACCCGCTGCACCAGGCGGTACTCGTCCCCGCCGGTCACCGGCAGGCTCGTGCGCCGCCAGCTCAGACCGTCGGCCGAGGTCCAGGCCAGCGGCTCGCCGCCGCGTTGGCCACGGCGGCGTCCGCCGCCCACCACCACCCAACCGCCCCGGTACGCCGTGGCGTCGGTGGCCTCGGTCGCCAGCTGCCCGTCGCTGGCCAGCCCTGGTGCCCGGTCCACCAGCCGGAAGCCGGTCGCCGTGGGCCCGGCGACCCAGACCGCGGCGCCGCCTACTCGGTTACCGGCGACCAGCCAACCCGGCGGCCCGCCCGCGATCCGCCCCACGTTCACCGCGTCCGGCCCGCCGTACAGCTCGAACGCCGCCGGCACCTCGTCCAGGACGCCGTCCGGGCGCAGCCGCCACTGGGTGACCCGGGGGTTGCCATGCGCGCCGCCGCTCTGCGCGCCGATCGCGGCCAGCATCCCGCCCCGGCACCCGGCGGCGTAGAGGACCGCCACCTTCCCGTACGTCGACCGGGGCTCCACCCGGGTCGGGGTCCAGCTCCGCCCGTCGCCACTGGCCCACGCCGCCGGCCGGGTAGCGCCATCCGCGCCGACCACCGCGCCCACCACGTACCACCTGCCGCCGCAGGCGGTCGAGTCGCGCAGCGCGAGCCGGCCTGCCGGCCCGGCGGGCGCCGGCAGGGACACTTCCTGCCAGGTCACCTTCACCGGCGCCTCGTCGGTCGCACGGGAACAACCACCCGCCAGTGCGACCACCAGGCCCAGCGCGGCCCGGAGGGCGGCCGCCCGGCTGATCAGCTCCGACCACCCGGCGGTGTCAGGCCGCCGCTGGCGCTCTCCGCGAGGATCCGCTCGGCCACCTCACGCATTGTCATCCGGTGGTCCATCGCGGTGCGCTGGATCCACTTGAACGCCTGCGGCTCGCTCATCCCGTACGCGCTCATCAGCTCGCCCTTGGCCCGCTCCACCGCCTTGCGGGTCTCCAGCCGCTCGGTCAGCTCGGCCACCTCGGACTCCAGCGCAACGATCTCGGCGAACCGGGACAGCGCCACCTCGATCGCCGGCACCAGATCGCTCTTCTGGAACGGCTTGACCAGGTACGCCATGGCGCCGGCCGATCGGGCGCGCTCGACCAGGTCGCGCTGGCTGAACGCGGTCAGGATGACCACGGGCGCGATGCGCGCCCCGGCGATCTTCTCCGCGGCGGCCAGCCCGTCCATGATCGGCATCTTGATGTCGAGGATGACCAGGTCGGGCTTGAGCTCCTCGGCCAGGCGCACGGCGGTCTCCCCGTCCCCGGCCTCGCCGACGACGTCGTACCCCTCCTCGGCGAGCATCTCGGCCAGGTCGAGGCGGATCAGCGCCTCGTCCTCGGCGATCAACACCCGCCGGCGCTGCTGGCCCGCCTGCGTCTCGGCCACCTGTTCCTACCCCCAACGCTGTCGGTCCCCGACACCCGCTCGCGGGTTGTCGCAGTCCTCAGCGTAATGGGTAGTCTTGGAGCGCTGAATGTCCCCGTAGCCCAATCGGCAGAGGCACGGAGCTCAAACCTCCGCCAGTGTGGGTTCGACTCCCACCGGGGGCACCAAGCAATCCTGCGATCGTTGGCCCCCGTCATGGTCGGGTGGAGCCGTCATGTTCGTGCCGCCTTGAGCGAATCCAGTTCCGCGGGCCTCGAGGCACACGCCGACCTGGTCAGCCAGCCGGCGGATCGCGGGCCTCGGGTCCGAATCCCGGTACGGACGCACGGCCCTGCTCCCGCACCGCGTCGGGATACGAAGTGTCGGTGATGGACGGTGCCAACCGCGGGTCACCGTCTTGCCACCGCCTGCGCCCGGCCGGCGGGGTGGGCAGGCCGACCCGACCGGAAGCAAGTGCGTACGGAGAGGACCGGTACGCCGACCGTAGGGAGTGAGCCACGTCAGAGGCGCCCCCGCACGCCGGGCTCGGGGTAGGCCAGGGCGGCGGGGCCGCTGACCGAGTCCGGGCTGCCGGGTTGGCGGCGGGTGGCGACGGCCAGGAAGCGGTGGGGTGGATCGTCGTAGCTGGTGAGGTGCCAGCCGACCGCGGTGCAGGTGGCGCGGAGGACGGGTTCGGCGAGCGGTTCGTCGGGGCGCAGGGTGCGGCCGTGGCGGGCGGCGAGTGCCGCCCGGCCGGTGGGGTGGAACAGGACGAGCCGGCCGCCGGGGCGGGTGATGCGGGAGAGTTCGGCAAGCCCGGCGACGACGTCGGGGAGATGGGTGATGAGTCCGGCGGCGAACACGGCGTCGACGCTCGCGTCGGCGAGGGGTAGGTGCCGGGCGTCGGCCAGCAGCAGTCCGGCGTGGCTGTCGCGGGCGCGCGGAGCGGCGGCGGCGAGCATCTGCGGAGTGAGGTCGATGCCGAGGACGACGCCGCTGGGTCCCACGGCGCCGCGGAGGGCGGGTAGCGCCCGGCCGGTGCCGCAACCGACGTCGACGGCGACGCCGCCCTTGCGGATGTCGGCCTCGGTGACGGCGGCGGTGTAGGCGGGCAGATCGTCGCCGTACTTGGTGTCCCAGGTGGCGGCGCGGGTGGCGAAGAACGCCCGGGATTCGCTGATGTACCAGCGGCTGTGGTGGCTCAGCCGGGCGGTGATGTGGCGGATCACCGGCCAGGTTGGATCGCGCAGGTCGACGACGATGTCGGCGTCGTTGCCCCGATCGGTAGGTGGGCCGTTCGGCGGAGTGAGCAGCCAGACCACGACGTCCCACTGCCCGGTGGGCGGGTGCTCGCGCCAGCGCGGGCCGTCGGCGATCACGACCGTGCCGCGGGTGCGGTCCACGCGCCAGCCGTCCGCGAGAGGTGGGACCTCGGTGAGGCGGGCACTGGGTCGTCCGGCCGCCTGCAGGGTGGCGGCGAGCCGGTCGGCGACGCGGGCGGTGTGCGCGTCGTCGCCGTCGATGATCACCGTGACCGCGTCGGGTGGCAGCGCGCTGGCGAGGTTGCCCAGCATCTCGCCCCAGCGGCGGCTCTGCTCGTCGGTGAGGACGTGCGCTGCTGGTCCCGGCGGGTGGCCCGGCATGCCCACCATCATGCAGTTGCGACGTCTTGATCGCTAGAGATGCCGAGGACGCGAGGGTAAATGGCTAGTTCCCATCGCACATGCACAACGGTAGGGTGCTCGTGTGACGGTGTTTCGGATCGGTGAGGCCGCCGAGCTGCTGGGAGTCAGCCCTGATACGGTCCGCCGCTGGGTCGATACCGGGCGGCTGGCGGCGGTGCGGGACGAGCACGGTCACCGGGTGATCGACGGGGTGGAGCTGGCCGGGTTCGTGCGCACCCTCGCCGCCGAGCCGGACGAACGTGCGGACTTTTCGTCGGCACGTAACCGGCTGCGGGGCATCGTGACCGCCGTCGTCAAGGACACCGTGATGGCGCAGGTGGACATCCAGGCCGGACCGTTCCGGCTGGTGTCTCTGATGAGCCGCGAGGCCGTGGAGGACCTGGACCTGCAGGTCGGGTCGGTGGTCGTGGCAGTGGTCAAGTCGACCGCTGTGGTGGTGGAGCGGCCCACCGCGGCGCACAGAGGGAGGACCGGTTCGTGACGAGATACGGGATCCGCGCTGCGCTGGCCGGGCTGGCCGCGGTACTGGTGGTGGGCGCGGCCGGCTGCGGCGACGGCGACAGCGACACCGGCTCGGGCGCGGCAACGACCGGCGGCGCCCGCTCCGCCGCGGTGTCCGGCACCGTGACGGTGTTCGCCGCAGCGTCACTGACCGAGTCGTTCACCCAGATCGGCAAGGATTTCGAGGCCGCCAACCCCGGCACGAAGGTGACCTTCAACTTCGCCGGCAGCTCCGCCCTGGCCAACCAGATCAACCAGGGTGCGCCCGCGGACGTGTTCGCCTCGGCCGCCCCGGCCAACATGAAGACCGTCACCGACGCCGGCAACGGCGAGGGCACACCGACCACGTTCGTGCGCAACCAGCTCGTCATCGCGGTGCCGAAGGGCAACCCCAAGGGCATCACCGGCCTGACCGACCTGACCAAGCCGGACGTGAAGGTCGCCCTCTGCGCCGAGCAGGTCCCCTGCGGGGCGGCCGCGAAGCGGGCCCTGGCCGCGGCGAACGTCACCGTCACCCCAGTCACCCTGGAGCAGGACGTGAAGGCCGCACTGTCCAAGGTGACTCTCGGCGAGGTCGACGCGGCACTGGTCTACCGGACCGACGTCAGGGCCGCTGCGTCCGACGTGGACGGCGTCGAGTTCCCCGAATCCTCCAGTGCCGTCGACGACTACCCGATCATCGTGCTGAAAAACGCCCCGAACAAGGCCGGCGCGCAGGCGTTCCTCAACTGGGTGCTGTCCGACAAAGGCAGGAACGTGCTTACCCAGGCCGGCTTCCAGGCTCCGTAACGGACATGGTCGGCATCGACGAGCAGGATCCTGCGGTACGGCCCAAGGGGCCTGTACCACCACGGCGTCGCACCCAACGGGTGCCGGCACCGCTGCTGCTGCCCGCAGGAGCCGGACTGGCCTTCCTCGTACTTCCTCTCGCCGGGCTGGTGTACCGCGCGCCGTGGACGTCCCTGCCGCGGCGGCTCACCGAACCCGAGGTGCTCACCGCGCTGCGGCTGTCGTTGCAGGCCGCCACCATCGCCACCGGCGTCTGCCTCGCACTCGGCGTGCCGTTGGCGTGGCTGCTGGCCCGGGTCGATTTCCCCGGCCGCCGCATCGTCCGCGCCCTGGTCACTGTCCCGCTCGTCCTCCCACCGGTGGTCGGCGGGATCGCGCTGCTGCTCGTGTTCGGGCGCCGGGGCATCATCGGCACCTGGCTGGACTCCACCTTCGGCATCACCCTGCCGTTCACCACCACCGGCGTCATCGTCGCCGAAGCCTTCGTGGCCATGCCGTTCCTCGTCATCGCCGTCGAAGGCGCGCTGCGCGGCGCCGATACCCGCTACGAGGAGGCCGCCGCCACCCTGGGCGCCGGCCGGTGGACCACCTTCACCCACGTCACCCTTCCCCTGGTCGCGCCCGGCATCGCCGCCGGCGCCGTGCTGGGCTGGGCCCGGGCGCTGGGTGAATTCGGGGCCACCATCACCTTCGCCGGCAACTTCCCCGGCCGTACCCAGACCATGCCCCTGGCCGTGTACCTGGCGCTGGAGACCGACCTGCAGGCCGCGATCGTGCTCAGCCTGATCCTGCTCACCGTCTCCGTCACCATCCTCGCCGCCCTGCGCGACAAATGGCTCACCGCGCCATGACCGATGTCCGCATCGAGCCCGCTTCGGGGCCGATCCTCGACGCCCACCTGGTCGTGGACCGCGGCGCGTTCCGCCTCGACCTGCGGCTGCGGATCGACGCCGGCGAGGTGGTCGGCCTACTCGGCCCGAACGGCGCCGGCAAGACCACCACGCTGCGCGCCCTCGCCGGTCTGCAACCCCTGTCCGCCGGTCACATCACCGTGGCCGGCCGCGACCTCGACCGGCCGGACCGTCGCCTGTGGACACCAACCGAACGCCGCCCGATCGGCGTGGTGTTCCAGGACTACCTGCTCTTCCCCCACCTGACCGCACTGGACAACGTCGCCTTCGGACCCCGCCGCCACGGCGTCGACCGGCGCACCGCCCGGCGCCGCGCCGTCGACTGGCTGGCCCGGGTCGGCCTGCACGAGCACGCCCGGAGCAAACCCCGGCAGCTCTCCGGCGGGCAGGCCCAACGGGTCGCGCTCGCCCGCGCCCTGGCCGTCGACCCACTCCTCCTGCTGCTGGACGAACCACTGGCCGCACTGGACGCCCGCACCCGGCTGGACACCCGCGCCGAACTGCACCGCCACCTCACCGAGCACCCCGGCGCCACGCTGCTGGTCACCCACGACCCCCTGGACGCCCTGGTACTCGCCGACCGGCTGCTCATCATCGAAGACGGGCACCTCGTACAGGAGGGCGACGCGGCCACCATCACCGCCCAACCTCGCACCGACTACGTCGCCCGCCTGGTCGGCCTCAACCTGTACCGCGGCAAGGCCGACGGCCACACGATCCACTTGAGCGACGACTTCAGCCTGTCCGTCGGCGACCCGCTGCACGGCGACGCGTTCGTCGCCTTCCCACCCACCGCGGTCGCGCTGCACCCACACCAACCCGACGGCAGCCCTCGCAACACCTGGCCCGCCACCGTCACCGGCCTGCAACGCCACGGCGACAACCTGCGCGTCCAACTCGCCGGCCCCATCGCCGCGGCCGCCGACATCACCCCGGCCGCCGCCGCCCACCTCCAGCTTGCTCCCGGCCAAACCGTGTGGGCCGCTGTCAAGGCCACCGAGACCCGGGCCTACCCTGCCGCCGCCCGCCAGGTGACGACCCCGGCCGCCAGCAAGGACAGCTGACGGCCGGTTCACCGCAGCGGCGCGGCCGAGCACGCGCGGCCGGTCGTTCGGCGGGCGACCAAGCGGTCAGGCCGTCATGAGCAGGTCGGCACCCTTTTCAGCGATCATCATGGTCGGCGCCATCGTGTTGCCGCTGGTGAGCTTCGGCATGATCGAGGAGTCGATGACGCGGAGGTTGGCCAGGCCACGCACGCGAAGCTGAGGGTCGACGACGGCGTCCGGTCCGATGCCCATCCGGCAGGTGCCGACGGGGTGGTAGTCGCAGCAGGCGTACTCCCTCACGTACGACATGAGCTCCTCGTCTGTCTGGCAACCGGTGCCGGGGAGGCGTTCGTCCTTGATGAAGCGGGCGATGTCCGGTTGGGCGAGCACCTCACGGATGGTCCGGATCTGGAGGAGGGCCATTTCCCGGTCCCGGGAAGCGCTGAGGTAGCGCGGATCGATGAGGGGTTCCGCGGACGGGTCGGCGCTGGCGAGAGTCACCGAACCGACGCTCTCGGGGCGCAGGAAGGTGGAATTGACCGTGAACCCGTTGCCGTCGATGCGCGTCTGGCCGCCCCGGACGACGAAGGCCGGTGCGATGTGGATCTGCATGTCCGGGCGGGTCTCACCGGGACTGGTGAAAAAGCCGCCACCTTCGACTATCACGGAGGCCGCCGGGCCGTCCCGGAACAGCAGCCAGCGCATGCCAGGTCGGAGCAGATGCGGGAACCGGTCCAGGCCGTCGTAGCTGATCGGGTCGAGCAGGTTCACATGGACGTTCGTGTTGAGGTGGTCCATCAGGTTCTTGCCGACGCCGGGCAGGTCGTGCACGGGCCGGATGCCGATCGCGGACAGTTCGTCGGCCGGACCGATGCCGGACAGGAGCAGCAGGCGTGGAGAGTTGATGGCGCCGCTGGACAGGACGACCTCCCGGTCGGCGTACACGGTTTTCGTCAACCGTCCGCGGGCGACCTCGACACCGACGGCCCGGCCGCGTTCGATGACGACGCGCAGCACGCGGGCATGGGTCCAGAGCGTGAGGTTGCTCCGCCGCAGGGCGGGATGCAGAAACGCCGTGGCCTGGGAGCAACGCCGGCCGCCGCGGGAAGTGACCTGGTAGAGGCCGGCGCCGGACATGGTGGCACCGTTGAAATCGCTGTTGTACGGCAGGCCCCAGGCGATCGCGGCGCGCACGAACGACGTGCTCAGGATGTGCGGGTTGGTCTGGTCGGAGACCGGCTGCGGGCCGCCCTGGCCGTGGTACTCGTCGACGATGCGGCTGTTGTCCTCCGACTTCTTGAAGTAAGGGAGAACCTCCTCGTATGACCACCCGGTGTTGCCGAGGGCTGCCCAGTGGTCGTAGTCCTCGCGCTGACCACGGATATAGATCATCGCGTTGATCGCGCTGGAGCCGCCGAGTGTCTTGCCCTGCGGGTACCAGATTCTCCGGTTGTTCAAATGCGGCTGCGGGACGGTGTGGAACCGCCAGTTGACCCGCGGACCGAACAGCATCCCGACGCCACCCGGTACGTGGATCATTGGGTTGACATCGCGGCCACCCGCCTCGAGGAGCAGCACCTTGACGTTCGGATCCTCGGTGAGGCGGTTGGCCAGCACGCAGCCGGCGGTGCCGGCGCCTACGATGATGTAGTCGTATCCCATGGTTCTCTCCCTGTCTGGGCGGCCGCGATGGCCTTCAGCGCACGTCTTGCCTGATCGGCGACGGCGGCGTGGGTGTAGGCCGTGCCAATCAGGGGTGCGCCGAGGGTGGCCGCGACCGCACCGGCGCGGATCCACCTCGCGGCCTCGTCGATGGTGAGCGCCCCGGCAGCGATGATGTGTGCGTCGGGCACGGTCGCATGGACGTCGCCGACGAAGCGGGGCGGCAGTGCGTACGCGGGGCACAGTTGCACCGCGGAGGCGCCGGCGCGGTGCGCGGCCAGCACCTCCGTGAGCGTGTGCGCGCCCGGGTAGACGGCGACCCCGCCGACCCGCGCGGCGGCCACGACGTCGGGCGAGGCGGTCGGTGAGGTCAGAAACGCGGCGCCCGCGTCGATACACGCCTCGGCCTGATCCGCGGAGAGCACCATGCCGGCCCCGATGGCGGTGCGATCGCCGAATGCACGGACCAGCTCGGTGAGGCGGACCAGCGCCCTGGGCGCGGTCAGCGGTATCTCGATGGCGGGCACACCCGCCTCGATCAGGGCGCCGGAGACCGTCATTGCGTGTTCGGTCGCCGACCGGTCGAGAAGCGCTATCACTCCGGTCGCGACGATCGTGGCGGTAACCGCGTCGCCCCCCGGGCTCATGAGCTGCATGAGGCGGCCAACTCCAAAGCTTCCACGAAAAAGTAGTCACCCCACATGACGCTCTCGTTGACGCCGAGCCGGTTCCCCTGGTGATAGGTGGCGTGCCGCAGGATGCCCTCCCAGCCCTCGACCTCCGCCGCCAGGAAAGTGGTCGACCGCAGCGTCGCCACGGTCGCCAGGGCGTGTCTCCGGTAGTTGTCGGCGGCAGGGGAGCCAGCGAGAAGCGCGGCCAGCCGCAGCATCCCGGCGGCGGCGATCGCGGCGGCCGACGTCTCGTACGGCTCGGTGGGCGCCGGGTCCAGCCAGTCGTTCGGCGGCACAGTCCCGGCCGGTGTCTGCGCCATGTAGTAGTCCGTGACGAGCTGCGCCGTGCTGAGCAGGTCAGCGTCACCGGTGTGCTCGTAGGCGGTGGTGAAGCCGTAGATGGCCCAAGCCTGGCCGCGCGCCCAGGTCGAGTCGGAGCGCCAGCCCTGGTGTGTGGCGGCGCGGAGGAACTCGCCGGTGGTGGTGTCGAACCATCCTTCGTGGACCGTGCTGCCGTCGCCGCGGACCAGATACCGCCGGCTGGTTCGGCAGTGCCGCAGCGCGATCTGCGCGAGCTCGTCGTCGCCGCTGTACTCGGCGGCGCGGAAGATGAGGCCGACGTTGGCCATGATGTCGATGAACGTGCTACCCGGGTCGACCCAGGTGCTCAGGTATCCACCCGCGGGACGCAGCCGGGCGGCCAGCGTCCGGCCGCCCTGGATGAGCACATCCCGGGCGCGTTCGGCACCGTCCATGTCGTACCACCGGCCGAAGCTCGGCTCCAGCACGAAGCCGAGGTCGTGCGTGGTCCGGTCGTGCTGGCGGGACTCCAGCAGCAGGCAGTACTTCTCCGCCTGTTCACGCCACCATCCGTCGCCGGTCCGGCGGGCGAACGCCCACATCATGCCGGTGAGGAAACCGCCGGTCCACGATGGTGCCCATGGGTCCTCGGCCAGCACCCATCGCCCGCCCTGGGTGTACGCAGGCTGGTGACCCGGCGCCCGGGTGACGAGTTGCCGAACCTGCCGCTGCGCAAACTCGAACGCCTCGTCGATGCTGAGCGTGCGGGGCTGGCTGTCTGCCCGCTCGCTTCGCGACGGTGGCGCCGCGGCCCGCTTCCGGTCGCGGAAGGCACGCACGGCCGCGACCTGCTCGGGCGTGCCGCAGCAGGTGGCCACCGCCTTCGCCTCGGCCATCAGGCCGGCCGGCAGACCCTGGTCGCGGCCGACCCGGATGGCGTGCTTGGCGCCAGCAACGGCCGTGCGGCTGCGACCGGCGATCCGCTCGGCGAGCGCAACGGCGGTATCGAGGCAGTCCTCGGCGACGTGGTTGACCAGTCCCAGTGCGTGTGCGCGGCGGGCGTCGACCACCTCCCCGGTGAGGATCATCTCGGTGGCGATGCCTGGTCCGACCAGGCGCGGCAGCCGCTGGGTGCCGCCCCAGCCGGGAATGTTGCCGAGTGTGATCTCGGGCTGGCCGAACCGCGCCGTGGGGGCGGCGACCCGGATGTCGGCGGCCATGGCCAGTTCCAGTCCGCCGCCGAGGGCGTACCCGTTGACCGCGGCGATGACTGCGATCGGCAGCTGCTCGATGCGGTCGAACACGGCCTGTCCACGGCGCATCATCGCGAACGCCGCCCGGTTGTCCAGCCCGTCGAGCTCGGTGATGTCCGCGCCGCCGCTGAACGCCTTCCCGCCCGCTCCGGTGATGACGAGCGCACGGGCGTCGCCAACGTCGCGTACCAGGCGGTCCAGCGCGTCGATCAGCGCGCTGTTGAGGCTGTTGCCCTTGTCCGGACGGTTGAGGATGGCGATGAGCACGGGCCCTCGCCGTTGCTGGATAAGGACCGTCACCGCGGGTCTCCTTCGGATAGCGTGAGCGCCATCGGTTCGGTACGGAAGATCCGGGGATCCATTTCGGTCAGGTCCGGGCTGATCAGCGGCTTGAACTCCATGTGTGCGAGCACGTCCCGGTCCAGGTCCAGACCGGGGGCCACCTCGGTGACCTCGATGCCGGCCGGGGTGAGCCGGAAGACAGCGCGTTCGGTGACGTAGGTGACCCGCTGTCCGGCGGCCACGGCGCGAGCGGCCGAGAAGCTGACCTGCTCCACCGTGGACACGAGCTTCGGTATCCTCCGCTCCCGGCCGGCGAGGAGCGTGCCGACGAAAACCAGCCGCTTGGCGCCCTGTGAGATGTTGACAAAGCCGCCGACCCCGGGGATGCGGCCGTTGAAGCGGCTGACATTGACGTTGCCGTCGGCGTCGAGCTGGGCAAAGCTGAGCACGGCCACATCCAGGCCGCCGCCGTCGTACCAGTCGAACTGGTGGCCGGCGTCGAGGGATGCCTCCGGGTTGACGCACATGCCGAAGTCGCTGCCGCCGGCCGGCACTCCCCCGACGTGGCCCTGCTCCACAGTGAGGGTGACCTGCTGCATGACGCCTTCCTCGGCGAGGACGGCCGCGACGCCATCGGGCATGCCGTACCCGAGATTGATCACATCGCCGCGGCGGATCTCCATGGCCGCGCGGCGGGCGATCGTCTTACGCACAGACATCGGCATGGGCCGGTGGGCATGGGCAGGCGCCCGTAGCTCGCCCGTCAGGAACGGATCGTCACGGGTGGCGAACGACAACCGCTGGTCCGGATCGACGACGAGTGCATCGACCAGTATGCCGGGCACGCGCACCCGGCGGGGATCCAGCGTGCCCGCCGCGACCAACTCACGGACCTGCGCGATGACCGTGCCGCCGCTGTTGCGGGCGGCCTGCGCCGCGGAGAGCGTTTCGGCCAGGAGCCCCTCACCGTCCATGGTGATGTTGCCGTTGGTGTCGGCGCGGGTACCGCGGATGATCGCGACATCGATCGGGAACGCCGGAGTGAAGAGCCACTGCTTGCCGGCCAGCTCGATCAGCTCGACGATGTCGTCCACGGCGGCGGCGTTGAGCCGCCCGCCGCCGTACCGCGGATCGATGAAGGTACCCAGGCCCACGGCGGAGATCGCGCCCGGCCGGCCGGCCGCGATGTCCCGCAGCAGATGCGACAGCGTGCCTTGGGGCAGGCAGTACGCCTCGATCGCGTTGGCGAGTGCCAACTCCTGCATGCGCGGCGTCCAGCCCCAGTGCCCACCGATCACCCGCCGGACCATGCCACGGTGGGCGAAGCGGTCGATGCCACCACCGTGGCCGTCGCCCATCCCGGACACGTGCAGCAGCGTCAGGTCGCGCGGATGGGCCTCGGCCAGGAACCGCGCCTCCAAGCCGGCCAGCACCGCGGCCGGCTCGTTCACGCCGCCGCCGGAGCCGTCCACGAGGACGGTGGCGCCGTCGGGCACCAGCGCCGCCGCCTGCGCCGCGTCCATGACCTTCATGGCGTCTCACCGCCGAACGGGAAGCTGCCGGACCGCTTGCCGGTACGGATGCTCACCGACTTCAGCTCGGTGAACTCCTCGAAGCCCGCCTGCCCCATCTCGCGTCCGACGCCGCTGCTCTTGTAGCCGCCGAACGGCATGGTGGGCGGCGCATCGATGGTAGTGTTCACGTAGACGGTGCCGCTGCGCAACTGTTTCGAGACGGTCAGCGCGGTGTCGACGTTCTTCGACCAGACGCTGTTCGCCAGCCCGTACTCGACGTCGTTCGCGAGCTCGACGGCCTCATCCGCGTCACGGAAGCGGGACACGGTCAACACCGGACCGAAGATCTCCTCACGGAACACGTCCATCCGCGGCGTGACACTGTCCAGGATCGTCGGCTGGACGAACCAGCCGCCATCCAGGTCACCACCGGTGCCTCGGGCGCCGCCGACGGCCACCCTTGCGCCTTGGGCACGGCCGCGCGCCACATGGTCCAGCACGGTCGCCAAATGTCTACTGTGGATCATAGGACCAACGTCGGTCGTCGGGTGCAGCGGCTGGCCGACGCGCAGGCGCGCGGCCCGTGCGGTGAGCACGGCCAGAAACTCGTCGGCGATACTCTCCTCCACCAGCAGCCGGGCCTGTGAGACACAGCATTCACCGTTGTTGAAGTAGGCCCCGAATATGACACCCTCGGCCGCGTCGTCAAGGTCGGCGTCTGCGAACACGATGTTCGCCGCCTTCCCGCCCAGCTCAAGTGACAGCCGCTTCAGGTTGCCCTTGGCCGCGTCGATGACCTTTCGCCCGGTAGCCGTCGATCCCGTGAACGACAGCACATCCACCCCATGATGCGCCGCGAGCGCCGCGCCGGCCCGGCCGTCGCCGGTGACCACGTTGAGCACGCCGGCGGGCAGGCCCGCCTCGGCGTACAGGCCGGCGATCCGTAACGTGCTGCCGCTGGTCAGCTCGGACGGCTTCACCACCACGGTGCAGCCGGCAGCGAGCGCGAACGGCAGCTTCTGGCAGAGGATCAGCGCCGGGAAGTTCCACGGCGTGATGAGGCCCGCGACGCCGGCAGGCTCCCGCAGCACCAGGCCGGTGAAGTCCGGCCCGTTGTTGGTGTACGTCAAGCCGTGCATCTGCGCGGCCAGGCCAGCCGCGTACCGGGTCAACGTGGCCGCCGTGGCGATGTCGCCCTGTGCCAGGCGGATCGGCTTGCCGCCCTCCTCCGCGTCGAGTCGGGCCAGATCGCCAGCGTGCGCGTCGATAAGCCCAGCGACCCGATTGAGCACCGCAGCGCGTTCGAAGCCGGTCGCCCGGGGCCAGGGGCCCCGGTCGAACTCCCGCCGGGCCGCGCGCACCGCGTCATCGACCTCAGCGCCGGTACCGGCACCGACCAGGGCGACCAGCTCGCCGGTGCCTGGTGCGTGCCGCTCGATGACCTGATGGGGCTCGCGCCACTGGCCATCGATGAAGTGTCCGTACTCTCGCTTGGTCATGCCGCCCCCGGTCACGCCCTGCCGTGCGCCGCCCGCGACCGGCGGGACAGCGAGTCGACAATCACCGCCACCATCAACACCCCACCCGTGATCATGAAACGGGTGGAGGACGCCAGGTTGAGCAGCGTCAGCCCGCTCGAGATCGACTGGATGACGACGATGCCGAGCAGGGCGGAGTAGGCGCCCCCTCGGCCACCGAACAGGCTGGTGCCGCCGATCACCGCGGCCGCGATCGCGTTGAGGTTGGTGTCGCCCACGCCGCTGCTGATGCTGGCGGTCGCCAGGCGTCCCGCGGACAGCAGCCCGCCGAGTGCGGCGAGGAGTCCACACAGCAGGAACACAGACAGGTAGACCCGGTCGACCCTGATACCGGCGCGGCGGGCAGCTTCCACGGACCCGCCCACGGCGTACACCGACCGGCCCCAGCGGGTCCGCGTCAGCGCGATGTGCAAGGCGACCACCAGCCCGACGAGTAGCACGAACGGCGCGCTGACCCCGCGGTCCTGGTTCAGATACCAGCAACCGGCCTGCAGCGCGACCAGCAAGGCACCGGCCTTTGCGACGGGTACCAGCGGCGAGCCGGTGGACAACCCGTGTGTACGTCGCCGCCGGATCCGCGCTAGTTGCGCCACTAGGTAGGCGCCGGCGACCACGGCCATCAACACGTACGACAGCGGCCGGACCACGAAGGACTGCTGCGTGAAGCGCACGATCCCGGACGAGAACGGGATGTTGATCGACCCGTTTGCGCCGAGCAACTGCAACTGCATCCCGAGCAGGGCGAGTAGCCCTGCCAACGTGATCACGAAGCTCGGCACGCCGAACCTGACGAAGATCGCGCCGTACACCACGCCGACCACCGCGCCGGCGGCGAGCGCGACGAGCAGCGTGACCGGCAGCGGCCAGCCGTACCGGGTCAGACCGACGCCGAGAATCGCGGAGGCGAGACCGCTCATCGATCCGACCGACAGGTCGATCTCCCCCACCAGCAGGACCAGGACGATGCCCAGCGAGATGATTCCGACCGCGGCGCACTCGGTGGCCAGGTTCACCAGGTTGGCGCTGGAGAGGAAGGAGCCATTGAGCGACTGGAAGATCACGCAGATGATCAGCAGGCCGGCGACCACCGGAAGCTGGCCGGTGTCACCGCCGCGCAGCCGGGCCAACAGGCCCCGCACCAGCCGCTCGTCGCGCAGGTCGATCGGTGCTGTCGCGGCATCCTGAATCATGATCATTTCTCCGTGGCCGTGGCGCGCGGCGCGGTGGCTGTGCGCACAGTGGCCGGTTCGGTCGTCGCGCCGGTGATGGCCGCGACGATCTGCTCGTGCGTGGTCCGCGCCACATCGAAGACGCCGTTGTTGCGGCCCAGGCGCAGGACGACGGCCCGGTCCGCGACCTGCTGCATGTCGCTCATGTTGTGGGTGATGAGCAGGACCCCGTGGCCGCGGTCGCGCAGCCGTCTGATGAGGCCCAGCACCTCGGCGGTCTGAGCCACGCCGAGCGCCGCGGTCGGCTCGTCCAAGATCACGACGGCCGGCTCGCCCACCAGTGACCGTGCTATGGCGACCGTCTGCCGCTGTCCCCCGGACAGGCTGGCGACCGGGATCCGCACTGAGGGGATCTTGGCGGAAAGCTGGCGCAGCAGCGTCCAGGCCTGCCGCTCCATGGCCTCCTCGCTCAGCAGGACGCGAGCCTGCTCGCGGCCCAGAAACAAGTTGGCGACGACATCGAGGTTGTCGCACAGCGCCAGGTCCTGGTACACGGTCGCGATGCCCAGGGCACGCGCGGCCGCCGGGCTGGCGATGGTGACCGGCACGTTCCGGAACATGATCGAGCCGGCGTCCGGAGCGTGCACTCCGGCGAGGATCTTCACCAGGGTCGACTTGCCGGCACCGTTGTCACCCAGCAGAGCCAGAACCTCTCCGGCGTTGAGGTCCAGGCTCACGTTGTCCAAGGCGCGAACGGGGCCGAAGGTCTTGCTCACACCGCGCAGGCGAAGCAAATTCTCTGCCATCGTGGGGCTTGCCTACCTTCGCTTGCGGAGGGTGCGGGCACCGACGATCGGCAACCCGCACCCCTGGTGGCTACTGGATGCCGAGGCTCGTGCAGGCCTGTTGGTAGGGGGCGGTGCACAGTTCGGCAGCGGTGAAGAAGCCGTCCGCGATCACCGTGCTCTTGATGGTGTCGCGCGTGACCGCGACCGGCGGGTTCAGTGCGGCCGGAATGCCTTCGACAGTGGCCTCAGCGGTGGGTGTCTTGCCCTGCGCCAGCTCGTAGGCCACGGTGGCGGCCGTCTCCGCCTCCTTCTTGAAGGCGTTGTAGACGGTCATGTACTGGTCGCCGGCGAGTATGGCCTGGAGCCCGGCGAGGGAGGCGTCGAGCCCGGTAATCGGTGGGATCGGCGTGATGCCGGCCGCCTTGAACGCGGCGATCGCACCGCCGGCGTTGCCGTCGTTGGCCGAGTACACTCCGACGATCTTCTTGCCGAACCGGGTGATCTGCCCCGACATCCACGACTGCGCCGCGGCGGGATCCCAGGTGTCGATGCTGGCCAGCACCTGGTAGCCGCTGGCCTTGATGATCTTCTCCGCGCCCTTCTTGATGTTTCCGGCGTTGTGGTCCGTGGTCGCGCCGTTCATCATGAGGATGCCGCCCGCGCTCACCGGCACGTTGTCCGCCTTGAGCTTGTCCACCAACGCCTGGGCTTGGAGTTCGCCGACCTTCTCGTAGTCGTTGGAGATCACGTAGGCCAGGTCCTGGCTTCTGATCAACCGGTCGTACGCCACCACGGGGACGTTCTTCGCCTTGGCTGCGCTGACGATGCTGGCCGCGGCCACACCGTCCAGGGGATCGACCACCAGCACGTGTACGCCCTGCGTGAGCATGGACTGGGCCTGCTGCTGCTGGGTGGCGGCGTTGGAGTTGGCGTTCGCGTAGAGCAACTCACATGACGGGCAGAGTTGCTTGAGCTTCGCCTCGAAGTACGGCTTGTCCTTGCCCTCGTACCGGGCCACCGCCGTCTCGGGCAGCAGGAAACCGATCTTGTACGCGCCGCTGCTGCCGTCGTTCCCGGAGCTCGATTCGGACGGCTCGTTCGCACTGCATGCGCCGAGCGCGAGAACGCCGGCGAGGCCGGCCCAGAACAGTCGTCGTATGCCTCTGCGCATTTGCTCTCGTACCTCCTGGACCACCGACCCCCGTGCTTGATCAGGCAGGTTAGGCAGAGCGTTTCCGACAGGTTAACGACGTTTGGCAATGGCAAACACGATGCCGTAGAGTGCCTCTGACCGGACGGGGTTGGGTCCAGCAAGGAGCGGTATGCCGGCATCGACGCGAGGATCCAGACGGATACAGGCGGTCGAGCATGCGATCGACGTGCTCGACGCGATCGCGCGCGCCGGGCGCCCCATGGGCGTCAGCGATATCGCCCGCCAGACTGGCCTCAGCAAGGCGACCGCACACCACCTGCTCACCACACTGGAATCCCGGCGCCTGGTCATGCGCGATCCTGCGTCCACGCGCTACCGCCTGGGCTGGGCGCTGTACGAGTTCGGCACCAGCGTCGTGCGGGACGTCGACCTGTCCCGGATCGCCCGGCCGTACCTGGACAAGCTCGCCGCACAGACCAGCGAGTCCGTGCTACTGGGCATCCTCAACGAGGACTCGGTGCTCTACCTGGATCGCGGTGAAGCCCCCAGCGGCCTGCGCATGGTGGCCAACGCGGGCCGCCGCGGCCCGCTGCACGCGACCGCATCCGGCAAGATCCTGCTGGCATTCGCCGCTGACCCGCAGCTATTTGACCGGATCATCGCCAAGCCGCTGCCCCGGTACACCCCGACGACGATCACCAATCCGACCACGCTCCGGCACGAGCTGGCCCAGGTCCGCCAGCAAGGATTCGCTACCTGCTGGCAGGAACGCGAGGTTGGCCTCTGTTCCTTGGCGGTCGCGATCCGCGACTACACCGGCGCCGCCGTCGCCTCGCTGACCGTCGCCGGCCCGGCGACCCGGCTCACCACCCGCACCCTGCAGGCCCACCTCTTACCGTTGCAGGCAACGGGGCACCAGATCGAAACCCACCTCGGCGGCAGCAGGCCGAAGATCGAAGGGTGACGGACGAACAATTTCGGAAGTGCGCACCGCGTGGAAAGGTCGGTGGCCGTCCTGGACAGACGGCAAAACTGATCGATGCCAACGCCGCGCGGAAGTCGCCACCGAACACTTGCTGTTTCGGCGCAACCTCGCTCCGAGATCGCCGTGTACCACGCCGATGGATGAGCCGCGCGTGACGGCCACGGGCGGGTGGATGCCAGAGCGCACGTGCCCTGGACGGCGGGCTGGTTCCGTAGCCGCTGGTGAACCGACCCCCGAGTGTCCCCTCGCCGGCTAGCGCGAACGGGCGCGGACGTACTCCCGCCGGGTCGGATGGTAGGTGCCGGGAAGCCCGGTGGCGGTGTCGACGGCGATCTCGATCGCGCGGGCGGCGAGTGGGGAGCGCGTGCGCCCGGCCGGCCAGTACAGCGATATCTCCCGGGTGGGTGAGGGTCGTAGTTGGTGGATGCTGAGCCGGTCGTCGAAGCGGGCATCGGACGCGTGGAGGGCCAGCCAGGGCAGCACCGCGGAGCCTATGCCGGCTCGCACCATGGACAGGATGGTTTCGTGGCCGGCCGCCCGAAACACGATCCGCGGCTGCGCGCCAGCACGGGCCAGTTCCCGCTCCAACCACTTCTGGTGATAGGTAGGGGGCCAGGCGACCATCGGAGCGCCGTCGAGCAGCTTCACCCGTACCGGACCCTCGGGGAACGTGCCGGCGCCAGCGACGAGCAGGTAATGCTCGTCAAGCAGTGTGACGTGCTCGACGTCGCCGTCGATCCGGCCGTCGAAGAACGCCAGGTCGAGGTCCCCGATCTGCGGGTCCTCCGGGTCCACTTCAGACAGGCGGATGTCGCAGCCAGGGTGCTCGTCGAGCAGCCGGCGCACCACCGCAGGCAGGATCAGGGTGGACACACTGGGGAAGGTGCCGATGTCGATCCGTCCGGCACCGGCCCGGAAGCGGTCGACGGCGTCGGCCAGCGCCTGCGCTTTCGTCAGCAGCTCACGGCCGTGGGCCAGGACCACCTCGCCGAGCGGGGTGATCCGTACCGGCTTGGGCCCGCCGGGTCGGTCGAACACGGCGCCGCCGACGGCCTTCTCCAACGCGGCGACCTGCTGGCTCACCGTGGATTGGGTGTAGCCGAGTCGGGCGGCGGCCCGCCCGAAGGTGCCTTCCTCGGCGATGGCGGCCATTGTCGCCAAATGCCGCAACTCGATGTCGGCCATGCCGCAGATCATAGCGGATACCGATCAACTCAATTATAGACTATCGCTTTTCCTTTACGACCATCCGACCTAGGGTGACCGACATGAAGGGCCGGCGTCGAGCGCGTTCGGGATCGCCACGACCCACGTCCGTGCCGACATGAGCCAAAGCGTCGGCCGTCGTCGCTCACCCGCCAGCGGGCGCTGGCGTTGCACGACAGCAGCGGTGGCGTTTGCATGACGACATAGAAGGAGAAGCCACATGACCGCCGCGCACCGCCATGGCGAGCAAATCCTCGACATCAACGGCGTCGAGTTGTGCGTCGAGACCTTCGGGGACCGGAAGGACCCGCCCATCCTGCTCATCGCCGGGGCGGCTGCCTCGATGCTGTGGTGGCCGACGGAGCTTTGCAAACAGATCGCAGCTGGTAAACGGTTCGTCATCCGCTACGACCAACGCGACACCGGCCGATCCACCAGCTACCCACCGGGAGAGCCGGCGTACACGTTCCACGATCTCACCTGGGACGTGCTGGGCATCCTGGACGCCTTCGGCATCGACCGCGCCCACCTCGTGTGCCAGTCGATGCTCGGCGGGCTTGGCCTGATCGCCGGCGTGGAGCACCCCGACCGCGTCGCTTCATTGACGTTCGTGTCCAGCTCCACCGGTGAGACGGGCCTGCCGCCGCCGTCACCGGCGCTCGGTATGCGGCCTCGCCCGGAGCCGGACCTGGCCGACCCGGCGGCAGTCGTCGACTACGTGCTCGCCGGCGTGAGGTCGTACGCCGGCGACTCGCCGTACTTCGATGAAGCGGGCATGCGGGCATTGGTTGAACGCGACGTGGCCCGCGCCAGGAGCTATGCGTCCACACTGGTCAACCACTACGCAATCGAGTTCGACCGGCCGAAAGGCGGTTACCGCGACATTGCCGCGCCGACCCTCGTGATCCATGGTGACCGTGACCCAGTCCTCCCGCTCCCCCACGGCGAGGCACTCCAGAACGCAATCCCCGCCGCGCGGCTGGTGGTCCTGCACGGCGCCGGGCACGATATCCCTCGGCCCCTATGGGGCGCCTTTGTCTCCGCCCTGGTTTGCCACACGGCCCGGGCCGGGGCCGCTGCGTACCGGCCGGGAGGAAGCGGCGTCCGCCACGCAGATGACCCCGTACGGAGGTGGTGATTCGATGCGCTCAGGCATCTTCCTGCCGCTGTTCGACCCGGTCGCCGACCCCGCGGTCGTCGCTCGTCTCGCGGCCGAGGCCGAAGAGGCCGGCTGGGACGGCTTCTTCGTGTGGGACCACATTCGGTGGCGCGAGCCCGTCGCGGCGGTAGGAGACGCCCAGATCACGCTGGCGGCGGTCGCCGCCGCAACCGACCGGATCCGGCTGGGACCGATGGTGACACCGCTCGCCCGGCGCCGGCCGGTCAAGGTGGCGCGGGAGACGGCTGCACTCGACCTGCTCAGCGGTGGCCGGTTGACGTTCGGCGTCGGCCTCGGCTCCGACGAGTTCGGCCGCGAGTACTCGATGACCGGCGAGGAGCTCGACGACCGCCGCCGTGCCCGGATGCTCGACGAGGCGCTGGAGATCCTCACCGCCGCCTGGTCCGGCGAACCGGTGCACCACCACGGCGAGCACTACACCGTCGACGGCATCCGCTTCCTGCCCCGACCGGTGCAACGCCCGCGCGTGCCGGTATGGGTGGCAGGCCTGCCCGGCAGGCTGCGGCCGATGCAGCGCGCCGTGCGCTACGACGGCTTCGTCCTGGTCAACCTCCAGAGCGCGGACCAGCTCGCGGGGATCGTCGATCGCCTGGGCGAGCTGCGCCGGCAGGCCGGCCACGACGGCACAGCGCAGTACGACGTGGTCGCCGCGCTCGAGCTCGGCGTCGACCCCGCCCCCTACCTCGAGGCCGGGGCCACCTGGTGGCTGCTGGAGTTCGGATGGAAGGAGATGTCCCTGGATCTGGTGAGGGGCGTGATTCGGGACGGCCCAGCCATCCGGGCCGCGGATGAGACGAGATGAGGTGATACGCCGCGCCGCGCCGCCGGATGGCGGCCACGAAGGACGGGGGCGCTAGGTCCGGACCGGCGGTTGGCTCTGGCGGCCGGCGTAGGAGGCCCGCGCCCGGGCGACCTCGCCGGCCGACGCCTCCAGCAGGTCCGCGAGCCCGCGCAGCCGCTCGGCGACCTGCGCGCCCAGCGGCGTCAGCGCGTACTCCACCCGGGGCGGGATCGCCGTGACCACGTCGCGGGTGAGCATGCCGTCGCGCTCGAGGGCCTGGAGGGTCTGCGACAGCATCTTCTCGCTCACCCCCTCGACCCGACGGCGCAGGGCGTTGAACCGGTAGTTCCCCTCCCGCAGGGCGAGCAGCGCGAGCGAGGCCCACTTCGCGGTCACGTCCTCGAACGCCGCCCGCGACGGGCAGTCGCGGGCGAAGACGTCGCTGACGAGCTCCCGGGAGGGGCCGACCTCAGTCTCTTCGGAAGGCACGGGCCCAGCCTATCCCGCCACTGTGGAAAGGCAGGTACTTTAGATCGGATAGTGCTTCCCAGTAGAAAGTGCGAGGTGCTCATGCCTACGTATGGGGTCACCGGAGCCAGCGGCCACCTCGGCCGACTCGTGGTCGAGAACCTGCTCGACCGGGGCGTGCCCGCCACGGAGATCGTCGCGATCGCGAGGAACACGGAGAAGGCCGCCGACCTGGCCGCGCGGGGCGTGGTGGTACGCCACGCCGACTACTCACGGCCGCAGACCCTGCCCGCGGCCCTCGCCGGCGTGCGCCGGCTGCTGCTGGTGTCCGGCAACGAGGTGGGCCAGCGCGTGGCGCAGCACACCGCGGTCATCGAGGCCGCCAAGGCGGCGGGCGTCGAACGGACCGCCTACACCAGCATCCTGCGCGCGGACACCACGGGGAACCCGCTGGCACCGGAACACAAGGCCACCGAAGAGGTCCTGACCGCCTCGGGCATGCCGTACACCCTGCTCCGGCACAGTTGGTACACCGAGGTCTACACCGACCAGCTCCCGCAGTACCTCGAGCGCGGGGAGATCCTCGGCGCGGCCGGCTCCGGCCGGGTCTCCGCCGTGCCGCGCATCGACTACGCCGCCGCAGCGGCTACGGTGCTCACCGGCGACGGGCACGACAACGCGGTGTACGAACTGGGCGGTACGCCCTTCACCTTCCCGGAGCTGGCTGCGGCCATCACCGAAGCCACCGGTACGAAGGTCGTCTACCGCGACCTTCCCGCAGCCGAGTACACCGCCGCGCTGGAGAGCTCCGGCCTCGACGCCGGCTCCGCCCGCTTCGTCGCCGCACTCGACGAGTCGATCGCCCGCGGTGAGCTGGAGACCACGCCAGACACCCTCATCCGTCTCATCGGCCGTCCGACCACGCCACTGGTCGAGGCCGTCCGTATGGCCCACCGCTCCTGACACAGCCATCCGGCGGCGGGCGCTCCCCCGCCGTCGGATGTGCGTCTGGTCAGCGGGTTCGACCTGATCCGGTGGATCCGCCCGACCGAAGGTGGTCGATGAGCTCGCTGAGGTTGGCCGTGGCCATCGCGACGCAGCTGTCCGCGGCGCCGTAGTAGAGCCGCAGCTGGTCGGTCTGCGGGTCGTGGACCAGCCCGGTGGGGAAGATGACGGTGTGCGCGTCGCCAGTCAGTTCGTAGGGCGCGGTCGGGCCGAGGAGCCACTCGTCGCTGCGGTGCAGCACCTGGCTGGGATTGTCGCGGTCGAGCAGGGCGGCGCCCACCCGGTAGATGGGGCCGGCGACCATGTTCTTGACGCCGTGGTAGACGACCAGCCAGCCGGCGTCGGTCTCGATGGGCGGCGGGCCCATGCCCACCCGCACGGCGTCCCACCACGGCCCGGCCCGGGAGGCCAGCACCGGCTGTGCGCCGGTCCACGCGCGCAGGTCGGTCGAGCGGGACAGCCAGATGTCGGCGCTGCCGGAGGTGGACGACACCGGCCGGTGGAACAGCAGGTAGTGGCCGTTGACCCGGCGGGGCAGCAGGCACGCGTTCTTGTCCTCAGGTGGCAGCGCCACGCCCAGCGACCGGGTCTTGACGAAGTCGGTGGTGGCGGCGAGCGCGACGCAGGGACCCTTCGGACCGTACGCGGTGTAGGCGATCAGCCAGGCGTCCAGCTCGTCCATGCGGGTGATGCGCGGATCTTCCGCGCCCCACATGCTGATCGGATCGTCGGGGTCGCCGGCGATGAGCGGGCGGTCGTCGATGCGCCATCCGGAGACCCCGTCGGCGCTGCGCGCCACGGTGAGGTGGGAGATTCCGCGGCGATCTTCGACCCGGCACAGCAGCACCGTCTCGCCGTCGGCCACGGTCGCCGCCGGGTTGAACACCGCGTTGACCGGGTAGGGCCAGTCGGCGGCGGTCAGCAACGGGTTGGCGGGACTGCGGGTGAACAGGTCAGCAGATCTGCTCATAGACCCGAAGGTAGTCGTCGACCATCCGATCGGCACCGAACCGGCCGGCGGCGACCTGGTGGATTTCCGCACGGTCCAGGCGGACCGCCCGCCGCACCGCGTCCGCGGCGGCCTCGATGCCATCGACCAGGTACCCGGTGCGGCCCGGTTCGACCAGTTCCGGCATCGCACCCCTGGGGTACGCGATGACCGGCGTCCCGCAGGCCATGGCCTCCACCACGGAGAGCCCGAACGGCTCCGCGAAGCCGATCGGGTGCAGCAGCGCGGCGGCGCCGCCGAGCAGCCGCGCCCGCTCGGCCGGTCCGACGTTGCCGGCGTACCTGACGCGCTCACCGTCGATGTGCGGTACGACCCGCTCGGCGTGGTAGGCGGCGTCGTGCACCGGTCCGGCGATGACCAGCGGCCGGCCGGCGCGCCGGGCGATTTCGATGGCGTCCGCGGTGCCCTTGTCGGGGTGGATGCGCCCGAAGGCCAGCAGGTACTCCTCCGGGTCCGGGCGGAACGGGAACTGGTCCAGGTTGATGCCGTGGTACACGGTCGCGACGTACGGCAGGCCGGCCGCCCGGTCCGCATCCGATATGGACACGAACCGGGCGCCGTAGCGGGCCGCGGACCGGTACGCGGGCAGGATCCCCGGCGAGGAGAAGCCGTGGACGGTGGTGAGCAACGGCGCCCGGCACAGCTGTGCCATGGCCAGCGGTAGCCAGTCCAGGTGGTTGTGCACCAGGTCGTACTCCCCGCTGCGGCTCAGGCAGTGCCCGACGTGCAGCCCTTCCCAGATCCGCCCGTCCATGCCGCCGTCCGGCCCATACGGGTGGGGGCAGACGCCGTCCAGCCTGGCCGCGGTGACCGAGTCCAGCGTGGCGAACAAGGTGACCTCCACGCCGCGGGCGACCAGCCCGTCGGCGAGCAGGGCGACGACCTGCTCCCACGGCCCGTACGCCAGCGGCGGGGTCCGCCAGGTGATCGGCCCGAGCAGGGCTACTCTCACGCGACGCCTCCGCTGGCAGCCCGGGCAGCGGTCCGGGCAGTCGTCCGGGCGGTCGTCCGGGCAGCGGCGGTCCGGTGCCGGGGAAGCAGGCCGGCGCCGGCGACGGCCAGCAGGGACTGGTGGTACGCCAGTGTGGACTCAGCGCCCATGTTGACGTTGACGCTGCGCTCCTTCAACCCGTCGTGGCAGCCGCCGCTGGCCGGGTCGTAGAGCGGCACGCCGGCGCGGTTCGCACCGTGGAACCACGCATGCGCGCGGGAGGCGAGCCGGGCGTACCGGTCTTCGCCGGTCTGCCGCCACGCCAGCACCAGCGCCTCGACCACGGCGGCCGCGTCCAGGGGCTGCTCGTCGCCCTCGTCGTCCACCCGGCTGCCCGGCGCCCGCCAGGCGTTGCCGACACAGCGCAGCATCGGCTCAGGGCCGGCGAGACCGACCTGGCCCAGATACCAGTCGAGTGTGGATAGTCCACGGCGGACCATGGCGGCGTCGCCGAGCGCGGCGCCGGCGGCGAGCAACGCCTGGGGCAGCCGGGCGTTGTCGTAGGTCAGCTGCGGCTCGAACCAGCACCAGCCGGGCGCCGCGGCGTCGGCCGCCATCAGCCGCTCGGCGGCCGAGCGCAGTACCCGCCGGTGCTGCCCGTCGGGCAGCGCGGCCAGGCCGAGCACGGCGTACGCGGTGGAGCGCAGGAAGGCGAGCCGGTCCGCCATCGGCGCCACGCGGTCCAGCAGGACCCGGGCGCGGTGCGGCGAAGGACCGGCGGCGATGATGCCCAGCGCCCACACCGCCCGGCCGACGTGGTCGCCCAGGTGCGGCCGGTCCCGCCAGTGGCCGTCCACACTGCGCAGGTTGTGCATCCCGCCCGGGCGTATCGCCGCGGCCAGGAACGTCAGGCAAGTGGCGATCCAGTCCGGCTCCGTGCGCAGGCCGGCCGCGACGATGCCGAGCCGGGCGACGTCGTCCACGCAGTACCCGGACGCCGGGTCGGGCTCGTCGCCACGGGCGAACTGGATGATCCCGGTGGCGTCGGTCAGCCGCCGCAGGTGGTCCAGTCGCGCGGCCGGCGCCGGAGCGGACGGGCCGGTGGCCCGGTGCGCCGCCAGGGAAGCGGCGCGCGTGGTGGCCGCACCGCGCTGGCGGACCCGGGCGGCCGGGGCCAGGACGGTGGCGAGCCGGGCAGCCACCGCCGGCCACATCAGTGTGCCGCCCCGCTCGCCCGCGACACGCCGCGCCCTGGCCAGGGCTTCAGGGTCGGCCAGCAGGCCGGAGATGCCGGCAGCCAGTGCCTCGGGATCGCCGCACGGGACGAGCACGCCCGGCGCACTCCCGTCGTCCGCCGGGGCCAGCAGGTCCTCCGCGTACCGGTAGGTGGTGGACACCACCGGGCAGCCGGCGGCGACCGCGAAGGTCAGGGTGCCGGAGCAGATCTGCTCGCTGGACAGGTACGGGGTGACGTACAGGTCGGTCCGGGCGAGCAGAGCGGACAGCTCAGCGTCGGTCAGGAACGTGTCGATGAACCGCACGTGGTCCGCCACGCCCAGCCGCTCGGCGAGTGCCACCAGGCTCTGCCGGTACCGCTCGCCGTTGCGGCGCACCTCTTCGGGGTGGGTCGCGCCGGCGATCAGGTACCGCACGTCAGGATGCCGGCCCACCACGTCGGGCAGCGCGGCGAGCGCCACCTCCAGCCCTTTGCCTGGACCGATCAGCCCGAACGTGGCCAGCACCCGGCGTCCGGCCTGTTCCGCGAGCGTGGCCGCGACCGCCGGGCTCAGCGCCGCGGAGTCCACGGTGGACCTGAGTATCTCCGGTGCGCCGTGCGGGACCACCACGATCCGGTCCGGCGTGCCGATGCCGGCCTGCGCAAGCAGCCGGCGCGCGGTCTCGGTGAACACGGTGACCCTGGCCGCGCCGGCACACAGGCGGCGCAGCACCATCTCCTGCCCGGGGCTCGGGTCGCCGAGCACGGTGTGCAGGGTCACCGCGTACGGCACGTTCAGCTCCACCAGGCGATCGGCGAGCGCCAGCACATGCGCGCCGTCGGGCCCGCCGAAGATGCCGTACTCGTGCTCGATCAACACCAGGTCGCAGCCGCCGGCTGCGATCTCGTCGGCGGCACGCCGGTAGTCGGCCGCACGGTCCTGGTGGATCACCACCCGCACCGGCGGCCCGTACCGCAGTCCTTCGCGGTCGACGGCGCACAGGTCCACCCGCCAGCTCGGCGCGGCCACCCGCAGCGCCGCCACCAGGTCCTGTGAGTATGACGCCAGCCCACACCGCCGGGGTGGGACCGTCGACACCACCGCCAGGCGCAGCCGGCCCGGCACGATCCGCCGGCTCCGGCCCGCGGCCACTCCCCGCAAACCCGCCATCCATCACCTGCCAGTCGCCACACCAGCGGGGGAGACAGCGGCTCGGACGCACGCCCTCCACACCGCACGTACGAGTTGCCGGGACGAAGGTTAGTCAAGCCGAGCTGGCACTCTCAAGCATCGAGTGCCAACGCGCGTCGGCCCAGACCGGGGCGCCGCGCCGGCCCCAGATGTGAGGTGGCTCACACCAGATCTCGGCGTCCCGGGGGCCGGTGCTATACCGGTACTAGCACTCTCCTGGCCAGAGTGCTAACGCCCGGGTTGGCCGGTGCGACCCTGCCGGGGTCGGTCGTCGCGGGCACCGTCCCGATCCGGGTACATCGGTATTCGCGAGAGGGAGACCAATGCCAGCCAAGGTGATCGCATTCGACGAGCAGGCCCGCCGCGGCCTGGAACGCGGCATGAACACCCTGGCCGACACGGTGAAAGTCACACTCGGCCCGAAGGGCCGCAACGTCGTACTCGAGAAGAAGTGGGGTGCTCCCACCATCACCAACGACGGGGTGAGCATCGCCAAGGAGATCGAGCTCGAGGATCCGTGGGAGAAGATCGGCGCCGAGCTGGTCAAGGAGGTCGCCAAGAAGACCGACGACGTGGCCGGTGACGGCACGACCACGGCGACCGTGCTCGCGCAGGCGATGGTCCGCGAGGGCCTGCGCAACGTCGCGGCCGGTGCGAACCCGATGGCCCTGAAGCGGGGCATCGAGCAGGCCACCGAGCGGGTGGCCGACGGGCTGCTGAAGGCGGCCAAGGAGGTCGAGACCAAGGAGCAGATCGCGTCGACCGCGACGATCTCCGCCGGTGGGGACACCAGCGTCGGTGAGATCATCGCCGAGGCGATGGACAAGGTCGGCAAGGAAGGCGTCATCACCGTCGAGGAGAGCAACACCTTCGGCCTGGAGCTGGAGCTCACCGAGGGCATGCGCTTCGACAAGGGGTACATCTCGGGGTACTTCGTCACCGACACCGAGCGCATGGAGGCGGTGCTGGAGGACCCCTACGTCCTCATCGTCGAGTCGAAGGTCTCCGCGGTGAAGGACCTGCTCCCGGTGCTGGAGAAGGTCATGCAGGCGGGCAAGCCGCTGCTGGTCATCGCCGAGGACGTGGAGGGCGAGGCGCTGGCCACCCTGGTGGTCAACAAGATCCGCGGCACCTTCACCTCGGTGGCGGTCAAGGCGCCCGGCTTCGGCGACCGCCGCAAGGCGATGCTGCAGGACATGGCGATCCTGACCGGTGGCCAGGTGATCAGCGACACGGTCGGGCTGAAGCTGGAGAACGCCACGCTGGACCTGCTGGGCCGGGCCCGCAAGGTCGTGGTGACCAAGGACGAGACCACGATCGTGGACGGCGCCGGTGACGCCGAGCAGATCCAGGGCCGGGTGAACCAGATCCGGGCCGAGATCGAGAAGAGCGACTCCGACTACGACCGGGAGAAGCTGCAGGAGCGGCTGGCCAAGCTGGCCGGCGGCGTCGCGGTGATCAAGGTCGGCGCGGCCACCGAGGTCGAGCTGAAGGAGCGCAAGCACCGCATCGAGGACGCGGTGCGCAACGCGAAGGCCGCCGTCGAGGAGGGCATCCTGCCCGGCGGTGGGGTGGCGCTGGTCCAGGCCGGCACGACCGCCTTCGACAAGCTGGACCTCTCCGGCGACGAGGCGACCGGGGCCCAGATCGTCAAGATCGCCCTGGACGCTCCGCTGCGCCAGATCGCGATCAACGCCGGCCTCGAGGGCGGCGTCGTGGTGGACAAGGTGAAGACGCTGCCGGCGGGGCAGGGCCTGGACGCCAACACCGGCGAGTACGTCGACATGCTCTCCGCCGGCATCATCGACCCGGCGAAGGTGACCCGCTCGGCGCTGCAGAACGCCGCGTCCATCGCCGGCCTGTTCCTGACCACCGAGGCCGTGGTGGCGGAGAAGCCGGAACCGGAGAAGCAGCCCGCCGGGGCGGGCGCCGGCGGTGGCGGCATGGACATGTAGCCACCGGTGGGCTCCGGCCACGGCCGCCCGGCCACCGGCCGGCCCACCTCGGGCGATGGGACGAGGCGTCCTCGGCGGTGCCGCCGAGGACGCCTTTCCTGCCTCAGAGCCCGCCACGTGGTGAGGTGGCCATGCCACGACCGCTCCACCGTCCTGGGCAGTTGACCAGGATCTCCGGGCTGACTTATGTTTATCGATACGACAAACATAGATGGGTGCCCGACGCCGCCCGACATCGCGACCTGAGGTCCGCACCGGCCGGGCGGCCAGCTCGGAGACCCCGAAACCCTGGAGATTGGACGGTCATGCGAGGGCGTGCTCTTGCCCTGCCGATGGGCGTGGCGACCGCGGCGGTCGCGATCGGCGGTCTGGTCCTGACGGCTCCTCCCGCGTCAGCGGCCAGCGGTTGCAGCGTCACCTACACCCTCAGCGGCGAGTGGCCGGGTGGGTTCGGCGCGAACGTCACCATCGAGAACCTGGGCGACCCGGTCACGTCCTGGTCGCTGACCTGGTCGTACTCGGCGGGGCAGCGGGTGACGCAGTGGTGGAACGCCACCATCACCCAGAACGGCTCCCAGGTGACGGCCAGGAACGTCAGCTACAACGGGTCCATCGCGACGAACGCGACCGTGTCGTTCGGCTTCAACGGCACACAGAACGGCAGCAACCCGGCACCGACGAGCTTCACGCTCAACGGCACAACCTGCACCGGCAGCGTCTCCGGGACCACCGGCCCGTCGCCAACGCCGTCGCACACCACCACCCCGCCCACCAACGGCGTGCCGTCCGATGCGGTCTGGGTCGCCAGCGGCGCATTCGACTCCTGGACGAACAACGGCTACACGCTGAACAACGATGTCTGGGGAGGGGGCGCCGGCCCGCAGACGATCTGGGCGCGCAGCGGCACGAACTGGGGCGTGGTCGCCAATCACCCGCGGACCAGCGGTGTCAAGGCGTACCCGCACACGGGCAAGACGATCAACCGCACGCTGAGCTCGCTGCGATCGATCAGCAGCTCGTTCAACGTCACTGTGCCGGGCGACGGCGACTTCGAGACCGCGTACGACATCTGGGCCAACAACTTCGCGTACGAGGTGATGATCTGGACCAACCAGCGGGGCGCGGTGGGGCCGATCGCGGAGTCCTACGACGCCAACGGCGCGGTCCCGAGCGCGCGCAACGTCAACGTCGGCGGGCACACCTGGAACGTCTACCGCGGCTCGAACGGCAGCAACGCGGTCTTCTCGTTCCTGCGGACCAGCGGCACCAACTCCGGCACCATCGACGTCCTGGCGGTCCTGAACTGGCTGCGGACCCAGGGCTGGTGGGGTGACGTGACCATCGGCGAGATCCAGTTCGGCTTCGAGCTCAGCGGCACGGCCGGCCAGTCGTCCTTCGTCTGCAACAGCTTCTCGATCACCTCGAGCTGAGCAGTCCGCGGGCGGGGTGCCTGCGCCGGACGGCCGGTGCAGGCACCCCGCCCGTGTGACGGTCACCGGCCGGCCAGGTGCCGGGCGTACGCGTCGACGGTGAAAAAGTCGGTCAGGTCCTCCGCCAGCGCGTGCCGCTCGAACAGCTCGGCCGCGGTGGCGAGGCGCTGCCACTCGGCCGCCGGCCGCTGCGCGCGCAGCGCGGCCAGCTCCTCGTCCACGATGGACCGCACCAGGTCGGTCGTGATCACGCCCCCGTCGGCCAGCGGTGTGGCGTGGCGGATCCACTGCCACACCTGGCACCGGGCGATTTCGGCGGTGGCCGCGTCCTCCATCAGGTCGCAAATGGCCGCCGCGCCCGTGCCGCCCAGCCAGGCCGCGAAGTAGCGCAGCGCCACCGCGACGTTCGCGCGCAGTCCCGCCGCGGTGACCCGTCCCGGCGTCTTCTCCACGGCGAGCAGGTCGGCCTCGGTCACCCGGACGTCGTCACGCAGCCGGTCGAGCTGGTTCGGACGGCCGCCGAGGACCGCGTCGAAGGCAGACCGGCAGACCGGCACCAGCCCGGGTGGGCGACCCAGGATCCGTCGAAACCGTCGCCCGCCTCGCGTTGCTTGTCGGCCCGCACCTGGCGCAGGGCAACCTCGTTGACCGCCGGATCGCGGCTGGGGATGAACGCCGCCATGCCGCCGATCGCGTGGGCACCGCGCCGGTGGCAGGTGCTCACCAGCAGCTCCGTGTACGCGCGCAGGAACGGCACGGTCATCGTCACCTCGGCCCGGTCCGGCAGGACGAACTCCGGCCGGTCGCCGAAGTTCTTGATGAGGCTGAAGATGTAGTCCCACCGGCCGGCGTTGAGGCCAGCCGAGTGCTCCCGAAGCTCGTACAGGATCTCCTCCATCTCGAACGCGGCGGTGATGGTCTCGATCAGGACGGTGGCGCGGATGGTGCCCTGCGGTATGCCCAGGTACCGCTGGGCGAAGACGAACACCTCGTTCCACAGTCGAGCTTCCCGGTGGCTCTCCAGCTTGGGCAGGTAGAAGTACGGCCCGCTGCCGGCGTCAAGCTGCCGCTGCGCACAGTGGAAGAGGTACAGGCCGAAGTCGACCAGAGTCGCCGCGATCGGCCGGCCGTCGACCACGATGTGCTTCTCGACCAGGTGCCAGCCGCGAGGACGCACCATGATGGTGGCCGGCCGGTCGCCCAGCGCGTACCGCCTGCCCTCGGGCGTGGTGAAGTCGATCCGCCGGTCGATCGCGTCGACCAGGTTGAGCTGCCCCTCGACGATGTTGCGCCAGGTCGGCGCGGTGGCGTCCTCGAAGTCGGCGAGCCACACGTTCGCACCGGAGTTGAGCGCGTTGACCGTCATCTTCCGGTCCGGCGGGCCGGTGATCTCGACGCGCCGGTCGACCAACCCGGGCGCCGGCGCGGCGACCCGCCAGCTCGGGTCATGGCGGATCGCCGCCGTCTCCGGCAGGAAGTGCGGCAGCTGCCCGGTGGCGTACCGGGCCCGGCGGGCCCGGCGAGTATCCAGCAGCGCCACCCGGCGGGCCGCGAACTCCCGGTCCAGTGCGACCAGGAAGTCCAGTGCCTTCGGGCTGAGGATCTCCTCGTACCGCTCGCCCCACCGGCCGGTGATCTCCACCGTCATGCGAACTGCTCCTGTTCGGTCGAGCCGCGCAGCGCGACCGTCTCGGCGGCCGGGTTGAGCACGGTGCTGACCAGGTCGAAGTAGCCGGTGCCCACCTCGCGCTGGTGCTTGACCGCGGTGTAGCCATCGGCCTCGGCCGCGAACTCCCGCTCCTGCAGCGCCACGTACGCCGGCATGCCCTCCCGCGCGTAGCCGTGGGCGAGCTCGAACATCGAGTAGTTCAGCGCGTGGAAGCCGGCCAGCGTGATGAACTGGAACTTGTACCCCATGTGGCCCAGCTCGGTCTGGAACTTGGCGATCGTCGCCTCGTCCAGGTGCCGGCGCCAGTTGAACGAGGGCGAGCAGTTGTAGGCGAGCAGCTTGTCCGGGTACCGCGCCTTGATCGCCTCGGCGAACCGGCGGGCCACGGCCAGGTCGGGTGTGCTGGTCTCCATCCAGAGCAGGTCGGCGTACGGGGCGTACGCCAGGCCGCGGGCGATGCAGGGCTCGATGCCGTTGCGGACGCGGTAGAAGCCCTCGGCCGTCCGCTCCCCGGTCGTGAACGGACGGTCCCGCTCGTCGACATCGCTGGTGATCAGCGTCGCGGCCTGCGCGTCGGTGCGGGCGACGATGATGGTGGGCACGCCGGCCACGTCCGCGGCGAGCCGGGCGGCGTTCAGCGTCCGGATGTGCTGCCCGGTCGGGACCAGCACCTTGCCGCCGAGGTGGCCGCACTTCTTCTCGGAGGCCAGCTGGTCCTCCCAGTGCACGCCGGCCGCGCCCGCCGCGATCATGGCGGTCATCAGCTCGTACGCGTTGAGAACACCTCCGAAGCCGGCCTCGGCGTCGGCCACGATGGGGGCGAGCCAGTCGAACGGCGGGTCGACGCCCTCCGCGGTGGTGATCTGCGCGGCGCGCAGCAGTGCGTTGTTGATCCGGCGCACCACCGCGGGCACCGAGTTGGCCGGGTAGAGGCTCTGGTCCGGATAGGTCTGGCCGGCCAGGTTGGCGTCCGCGGCGACCTGCCAGCCGGACAGGTAGATCGCCTTGAGCCCGGCGCGCACCATCTGCACCGCCTGGTTGCCGGTGAGCGCGCCGAGCGCGGCGATGTACTCCTCCTCGTGCAGCAGGCGCCACAGCCGCTCGGCGCCGCGCCGGGCGAGGGTGTGCTCCTCCTGGACCGTGCCGCGCAGCCGGATCACGTCGGCGGCCCGGTAGGTGCGCTCCACCCCGCGCCACCGCGGGTTGGTGGCCCACTCGCGCTGCAGCTCATCTGCCGGTGCGGGCATCGAACTCTCCTTTGTGCCGTGCGGAAATTTGCGTCAGGCCGTGACGATGACATGGCGCCGGCAGGCCGGAAAAGACACGGAAACTGCTAATTCCTGAAAACTCCCGGCGGATTCTTGCAAATTTGCGAAAGGATTCTTTTTCAGCTGTGCTAATGTGGGCCGGTCCGGATCGAGGAGCCACCGCGATGACCAAGATGTTCGCCGGCGCGCGGTTGCGCCGGCTGCGCGAGGAGCGCGGGATCAGCCAGATCGACCTGGCCCGGCAGCTGGAGATCTCGCCCAGCTACCTCAACCAGATCGAGCACGACTCGCGGCCGCTGACCGTCCCCGTGCTGATCCGGATCACCGAGGTGTTCGGCGTGGACACCGCGTACTTCGCGCCGCACGACACGCCGCGCCTGGTGGCCGACCTGCGGGAGGCGCTGCCGGCCCGGGTGGGCCTGCCCGACCTGACCGAGCTGGCGACCCGGCTGCCCGAGGTCGCCGAGGCGGTCATCGAGCTGCACCGCCGCTTCCGCCAGACCGAGGACCAGCTCGCCGAGCTGGTCGGCGACCGGGAGCAGGCCACCGGCCGCAGCCCGCACGACCAGGTGACCGACTTCTTCTACCGGCGGCAGAACTACGTGCCCGAGCTGGACGAGGCGGCCGAGGCCCTGGCCGCCCAGATCGGCGTGCGCCGGGGTACGGCGTGGGCGGCGCTGCGCGACCGGCTGGCCGACCGGCACGGTGTGCGGATCGTCCACCAGGACACCGACGCGCTCGCCGGCGACCTGCACCGCTACCGGCCCGGCACCCGCACCCTGCACCTGTCCACCTCGCTGCGCCCTGGCCAGCAAGCCATCCGCATGGGCGCCCAGATCGCGCTGCTGGAATACGCGGACCTGATCGACGAAATCATCGAGGAGGAGAAGTTCGACGACGTCCAGACACAGATCCTCACCCGGGTCGGCCTGGCGAACTATTTCGCCGCCGCGCTGATTCTTCCCTACCAGCAGTTCCTGGCAGAAGCCGAGCGGGTGCGCTACGACATCGACCTGCTGACCGAGCACTTCGAGATGGGCTGGGAAAGCATCTGCCACCGGCTGAGCACCCTGCAGCGCCCACGGGCGCGTGGGGTGCCGTTCTCCTTCGTACGGGTCGACCGGGCCGGCAACATGTCCAAGCGCCAGTCCGCCACCGGCTTCCCGTTCTCCCGCTCGGGCGGCACATGTCCACTCTGGAACGTGTACGAGGCGTTCAGCTCTCCCGGCCGGGTGATGACCCAGGTCGCGGCCATGCCGGACGGGCAGCGCTACCTCTGGATCGCGCGCACGGTGATCCGCCACTACGGCGGCTACGGGCGGCCCGGCAAGGTGTTCGCGATCGGGCTGGGCTGCGAGATCCGCCACGCCTCCCGGCTGGTGTACTCGGCCGGCATGGACCTGCGCCAGGCCGACGCGGCCACGCCGATCGGGCCGGGCTGCCGGACGTGCGAGCGGATGACCTGCCCGCAGCGGGCCGCGCCGCCCATCGGCCGCCGGCTCGACCTGGACGAGAACCGCAGCACGTTCATCCCCTACCCGCTCAAGCCCGAGGGCTACCCGTAGTTCATGCCGGCGCCGGCCTCGTCGATCACCGCGTCGATTCGGCGGGCGAGGTCGACGTCGGGCGCGGTGACCGCCCCGACGCTGGCGGTGCGCACGGTGATGGTGGCCGAACCGTCGCCGTCGCGGCTGATGTCCGGCCCCCGGCCCAGCTGCCGCTTGAGGTCGGCCAGCCGCCCCAGCACCCGCTCCAGGTTCCCCGGCGGGAGGGTGAGGGTACGGGTGAGCGCCCGCCGGTCTCCGGACCACCACCGCAGCTCGCCGAGCACGTCCCGCAGGTCGTCCTCGGACAGGGGCGGGTTGCCCCCGTCCGGGGCGACGACCCCGCCACCGACCGGAGGGGGTGCCAGCAGGTCGTCCATGTACCGCGGCAGGCAGAGCGAGTCCAGCAGCGCCGGGTCCTGCTCGCGCAGCGCGCTGAGAACCGCCTGCGCCTCGTGCCGGGCCTGCTCCGGCGTCCGCTGCGCGATCCGGGCGACCTGGTCGAGGAAGTCACCCAGGTCGCCCGGCCAGTCCTGCCCGGTCGGGTGGTCGTCGTGCAGCTCGGTCGGAAGGCGCGCCAGCAAGCGGTCGCGGTCGTCGGCAGCCAGGGTGCGGGCGAGGACACTGATCGTCGCTTCCGCGGCCCGGCGGCCCTGGTCGAAGGGCAGGCCAACGCGGGCGGACGCGGCCGCGACCAGCTCCCGGTACTGGACACCGGCCTCCCCGGTCGGCTGGTCGGCCTGGGTCCGCGGCCATGACCGCACGGGCTCGGCCGGCCGCCCCTCGGCCGGGTCGTCCGGCACCGGCTTGTGCCCGCCGGCCGGCGCGGGCCCGCTGCGCCGCTTGCCTGTCTCGTACTCCCGCTGCTTGGAGGAGCCCAGCGTGCCGCCCCGCGCGCTCGGCGTCCGCCCGTCCTGGCGGGCCCGGGTGGCCCTGGCCCGCCGCCGCGGGTTGTCGCCCTCCATCTGCTTGCCGCTCATGCCCTTCCCCCTGCCCGGCAAGCGGCGGGCTAGTCATCGCCCGGGGCGACTACCTGCGCTCCCAGATGACGTCGACCCCGGACTCGCCGGGCGCGCTGCGGTCGTGCGGTTGACGGTCCACCTGGGTGAAGCCGGCCTTGGCGGCGACCGCGGCCGACCCGACGTTGGCGGCGTCGTGCCGGATGACCACGCGCTCGATGCCGGGCAGTGACAGCCCGACCCGGGCCAGCGCGGCTGCGGCCTGCGAGGCGTAGCCCCGGCGGGTGTGCGCGCTGTGGATCCAGTACCCGATCTCCAGCGTCCCCGGGCCCATCCGGGTCATCAGCCCGCACGACCCGACCAGCTCCCCTTCCGGGGTGAACACGGCGTACTCGAAGGCTTCGCCCTTCCGCCACTGCTCCGCGGACGCGGCCGCGAAAGCCCGGGCTGTGTCGGCGTTGTAGTCACCGGTCGCCCACGGCATGAAGGGGGCCAGCTCGGCCAGCGACGCCTGCACGGCGGCGGCCGCCACCTCGGCCCACTCGGGCTCCCACCGCCGCAGTACCACGGCGCCGGCGTCGATCGTCGCGGGTGGCTCCATCACGTGATCCTCGCAGCCGCGCGATGCGGCGACAACCAAATGCCTCGGCTGGGGATCGATGCGGGTGGCGTGGAGTCCCGGCCGGGCCGCGGGGCACATGCGGTGTCAGCCACCCATCGCCGCCGCCAAATCTTCTCGGCCCGACCGGGAATTGAGTCGAGGCGACTCAAGTTTTACTGAGTGCCGGCCGAGCGTGGCCGGCACAGAGCGGACTGAGGAGTGGCCCAGATGAGTGAGTTGACGCTGTGGACCGGACGCGATCCGTTTGCCGCGTTCGACGCGCTGGTTCAGCGGGTCTTCGCGCCCCGACCGATCGGCTTCGTCCCGGCCGCCGAGGTCATCCGCGACGGCGAGGACGCGCTGGTCCGGCTCGAGCTGCCCGGCCTGGACGCGACCAAGGACGTGACCGTCGAGGTCGACCGCGGCCGGCTGGTGGTCCGCGGTGAGCGTCGCGACGAGCGCACCGACCAGCAGGACGGCCGTACGCTGCGCGAGCTGCGGTACGGCGCGTTCTACCGGTCGTTCGCGCTGCCGGAGCACGTGACCGCCGACGCGATCAGCGCCTCGTACGACGCGGGTGTCCTGACCGTGCGGGTCGCCGGCGCGTACAAGCGCGACGAGGCCCAGCGGATCGCGATCACCACCGGCTAACCTCTCTACCCTCTCCACCGCGATCTTGCAGTTGTGTCCCCGGAAATAACGGATTTACCGCATTTATCGGGGTACACAACTGCAAGATCGCGCGGAAGGGGGTTACCGGTCGACGAGCCAGCGCATCGCGGCCACGCCCTCGACCACCGGCGTGCGCAGCCGGCCCACCTCGGATATGTCGATGTCGACCACGTCGCCGGGGCGCAGCGTGAACGGCAGCGGGGGCACCAGCGAGGTACCCGTGGAGAGCACCACGCCGTCCGGGAACACCTGCCCGCGACACAGGTAGCCGACCAGCTCGTCCAGGCGACGGTGCAGCTGGCCGGTGCTCGCCGTACCGTGCCAGACCCGCTCGCCGTCGCGCTCGATCTCCAGACTGATCCGCAGTGCGTACGGGTCGGGCACCTCCCAGGCCGGCCGGATGCCCGACGAGACCGCGCACGAGCCCAGGTAGATCTTGGCCTGCGGCAGGTAGAGCGGGTTGTCTCCCTCGATGCTGCGCGAGCTGACGTCGTTGCACACCAGGTAACCGACGATCTCGCCGGCGGCGTTGACCACCACCGCGAGCTCCGGCTCCGGCACATCGATCTCGGAGTCCTCGCGGATCGCGATCGGCTCGCCGTCGCCCACCACCCGCCACGCCGCGGCCTTGAAGAACAGCTCGGGTCGCGGCGCGTCGTAGACCAGCCGGTAGATGTCCGGGGCCCGCTCGCTCTCGGCCATCCGCTCGTCGCGCGAGATGGTGTACGTCACGCCGGCCGCCCACACCTCCATCCGGCCGTCCACCGGAGGCAGCAACGTCGGGTCGTCGACCGGCGTCGCCGACTGGTCGCAGCGGGCGCGTAGCTCGGCCACCGGCAGCCGCAGCGCCTCCGCCACGGAGGACACTCCATCGAGGACAGTGACGGCGTGGCCGCGGCGGACGCCGACGCCGACGCGGCCGCCGGCGCGGAATCGGACCAGGTGCATGTCAGTGCGAGTCCCTCGGCACGGCCCGGCCGCGGGCACCGCGCAGGAAGTCGAAGTCGGCGCCCTGGTCGGCCTGCAGGACGTGGTTGGCGTAGAGCCAGGCGTAGCCGCTGTCGGCCCCGTCGGCCGGCGGGGTCCACTCGGCCCGGCGCCGGGCCAGCTCATCGTCGGGCACGTCCAGGGTCAGCGACCGGGCCGGCACGTCGAGACTGATGGTGTCGCCGGTGCGCACCAGCGCGAGCGGGCCGCCGACCGCGGCCTCCGGCGCCACGTGCAGCACCACCGTGCCGTAGCCGGTGCCGCTCATCCGACCGTCGCAGACGCGCACCATGTCGGTCACCCCGCGCTTGAGCAGCTTCGCCGGCAGCGGCACGTTGGACACCTCCGGCATCCCGGGGTAGCCGCGCGGCCCCGCCCCGCGGATGACCAGGATGTCGTCGCTCTCCACGTCGAGGTCCGGGTCGTCGCAGACGGCGTGGTACGCCTCCGGTGAGTCGAACACCACCGCCCGCCCCCGGTGCTTCATCAGCTGCGGCGAGGCGGCCGACTGCTTGATCACGGCGCCGCCCGGGCACAGGTTGCCGCGCAGCACCGCAGTGCCGGAGTCCGGTGGCAGCAGCGGGTCGTCCATGCTCCGGATGACCTCCCGGTTGTAGCACTCGGCGCCCGCGACGTTCTCGCCGATGCTGCGGCCGGTCACCGTGATCTGTTCACTGTGGAGCAGCCCGGCCTCGGCCAGCTCGCGCAGCACCACCGGCAGCCCGCCGGCGTAGCAGAAGTCCTCCATCAGGAAGCGCCCGCTGGGCATCAGGTCCACCAGCGTCGGCACCGGCTTGGCCAGCGTGTCGAAGTCGTCCAGGTCCAGCGGTACGCCCAGCCGCCCGGCCAGCGCCAGCAGGTGGATGATGGCGTTGGTCGAGCCGCCGATCGCCGCGGTGGCCCGGATCGCGTTCTCGAACGCCGGGCGGGTCATCACCACGCTCGGCCGCAGGTCCTCCTCGACCATCGCGACGATGCGCAGGCCGGCCAGCTGCGCGGTCTCCATCCGCCGCATGTCCACCGCCGGCCAGGCCGCAGACCCGGGCAGCTGCATGCCCAGCGCCTCCGCGACACAGGCCATTGTGGACGCCGTGCCCATCGTCATGCAGTGCCCGTTGGACCGGGCCATGCAGCCCTCGGCCTGGTAGATGTCGTGCTGGCTCATCCGGCCGGCCAGCAGCTCCGCCTCGAACTTCCACACATGGGTGCCGGAGCCCACGTCCTGGCCGCGGAACTTGCCGTTGAGCATGGGACCGCCGGTGACCATGATCGCCGGAAGGTCGACGCTCGCCGCCGCCATCAGCAGGCCGGGCGTGGTCTTGTCGCAGCCGGAGAGCAGCACCACACCGTCCAGCGGGTTCGCCCGGATCAGCTCCTCGGCCTCCATGGCCAGCAGGTTGCGGTAGAACATCGCGGTCGGCCGCAGCAGCGTCTCCCCCAGCGCCATGGTGGGAAACTCCAGCGGGAAGCCGCCGGCCTGCCACACGCCGCGCTTGACCGCTTCCGCCACCCGGTGCAGATGGGAGTTGCACGGAGCCAGCTCCGACCAGGTGGTGGCTATCCCGATCACCGGCCGCCCGTCGAACACCTCCGGCCCGAAGCCCTGGTTGCGCATCCACGAGCGGTACAGCATGCCCGAGCGGCCCTTGGCGCCGAACCATGCCTGACTACGACGATCCATGTCCTACTCCTGCGGGGGTGCGGTGCTGTCGCGGACCACGAGCTCGGTGGCGAGCTCCAGCCGGTGGTTGACCGGGTGGGAACCGTCGGCCAGGGACAGCAGGGTCCGGGTCGCCAGGGCGGCCATCTCGGCCAGCGGCTGGCGGACCGTGGTCAGCGGCGGCGAGGCCCACTCGGCCGGCGAGACGTCGTCGAACCCCACCACGCTGAGCTCCTCGGGCACCCGCAGGCCCTGCCGCCGGGCCGCCTCGTAGACGCCGAGCGCCTGCTCGTCACTGCCGGCGAAGATCGCGGTCGGCCGGTCCGGCAGGCGCAGCATCGCGCCGGCGGCGAGCAGGGCCGACCGGTAGTGGAAGTCACCGGAGCGGATGAGCCGGGGATCCACCGGGATCCCGGCGCGCTCCAGAGCCGCCCGGTAGCCGTCCAGGCGGGCCTGGCTGCACAGCAGCGCCGCCGGTCCGGTGATCTTGCCGATCCGGCGGTGGCCCAGCTGGATCAGGTGCTCGGTGGCCATCAGCCCGCCGGCCCAGTTCGCGGCGCCGACGGACGGGATGCGCGAGTCCGGGTCCGGGTGGCCGACCGGGTCCACGATGACCACCGGCAGGTGCAGTTCGGCCAGGCGTTGCCGGTGCGCGGCGGACAGTTCGGTGAGGACCAGGATCAGGCCCTGGGTCTGGCCGCTTGCGAGCCGGTCGAGCCAGCGGTCCCGTTCGGCGTCGCCAGCCACCACCTCCACCACGATCCGGCTCCGGCCCGCCCGGGCGGCCTGCTCGGCTCCGCGGATGATCTCCAGCGACCACGGGGTGAGTTCGGTGAAGACCAGGTCGATGACGCCGGCCCGGCGGCGGGTGCGGGTGCCGGACCGGATGTAGTCGTGCTCGGCCAGCAGCGCCTCGATGCGCCGCCGGGTCTGCCGGGAGACGTCCGGCCGTCCATTGAGGACCTTCGAGACGGTCGGCACCGACACGCCGGCGCACGCCGCGATCTCGGCGATGGTCACCCGCGCCGGGCTCATCGTGCCCAATCCTCCTTGGTGGTGGCGACCGGACGCCCGGTGCGTACCGATTCGTTGATGGCGAGGCTGACCAGGTGGTCCTGACAGGCCTCGGCGAGCGGGTAGGGCGGCGGGCCCTCGCCGCGCGCCCAGGCGCCGGTGCGCTTAAGGATCTCGGCCACAGCGATGTCGTCGTCGGACAGGCCCGAACCGACGAACGGGTTGCGGTAGACCACCCGCCCGTCGAAGCTGATGTGCTTGAGATCCAGCAGCTCCAGGCTGAGGTCGACGCCGGTCTGCCGGCGGATCAGCACCGACTCCACCGGCGTGGTGGGGTCGACCAGGCGCACGACGCGGTCGTCGACCAGCTCGCCGCGCGAGCCGCGCACCACGACGCGCCGCATGCGCAACGGGTTCCACCACTGGTTGTCGGTGAAGTCGTACAGCCCCATCCGGCCGTCGAAGTCGATGGTGGCGATCGTGGTCGCCAGCTCGCGCGGTGTGTCGTCGCCGGTCCAGCCGTCATGGGCGGTCAGCGGGTCGGCCAGCGGCGCGGTGAACCGCCGCGCGTTCACCTCAGCGGCCTCGAAGCCGACGCCGAGGTACCCGCGGATCAGCGACACCGCGTGGTAGAGGTGCGTGGAACAGATCTGCACCGAGGTCGGCTCGCCGATCACGCCGTCATGCACCACCACCGCCCGCGCCGCGTGTGTGGGCATCAGGCGGTACTGCTGGGCGACCTGCACCAGGCCGCTGCCGCCGACATCGGACCACAGCGCGCGCAGCCCGTCCAGGTCGGGCGCGGGCGGTGTCTCCGCGAGCACGGGCACACGGTGGCCGACCACCTCGCGGATGGCGTCCGGCATGGCCGCCCACGGCACCGAGGCGACGACGAAGTCCGGCCGGCCGTGGCTGAGCAGGTCGGCCACGCTCCGGAAGGCCGGCACCCCCCACTCGGCCTCGACCTGGCGGCCCCGCTCGGCGGTGCGGGTCACCACCCCGGTCAGCCGCAGCCGGTCCGGCAGGGCCTTGGCGAGCCGCTGGAAGAACGCCGTACGCCGGCCGCTGCCAATGGCGCCGAAGCTGGTCACCACGGCCACGCCTCCCCGCTCTGCTGGCCGAGCATGCGCCGACGGTAGCCGCAACTTTCGGGCGCAACTGCCGGCCGCGTTTCGAAGTGACGTGACCGTACGCCGCGCCGCCCGGCTTGGTCAAGACTGGTCGCCTCGCGGCGGCACCGGGCCAATCCAAGGGCCGATGGTTCGAAAGCGGGACCGAAATTCCGCGCCGATGTTTCGACGGCGAGTGACTTACCGAGGGGTTGGCAGGAATCCTGCGATGGCTGGCAATCCCGCCACTGGTCGGGTGGCGGGCAGCCGGCAAGACTTCATGTCGACGTCGGCGGTGCGCACCGGCGGCGGCAACCGACATCGATGGGGCCACCACTAGACGAGTGATTCCCAATCGGACCGGTGCGGCGAGTCATATTGATCAAGGAAGGAAGGGAGGGTATCGATGATCGCTCGTGACTGCAGACCTCGACACCCTCTTGATCGCACTGTACGTGCTGA